>Ga0247840_10001736_pt1 | contig 41415 bp, 27 predicted proteins | sample LaCruzMarch2015__FD_192404 | JGI IMG/M metagenome (GOLD analysis project Ga0247840, IMG submission 192404) | Freshwater microbial communities from meromictic Lake La Cruz, Castile-La Mancha, Spain - LaCruzMarch2015_17m | ecosystem: Environmental > Aquatic > Freshwater > Lake | place: Spain... | reverse complement strand
GTTCTCGGTCTATCCGGAACCGATTTGCAATCGGTTCATCCCGTTCGATTACGGTGACTTTGCCATAGCTGTCCATTGTAAGGCATGGCGACGGTCTATCCGGAACCGATTTGCAATCGGTTCATCCCGTTCGATTACGGTGACTTTGCCATAGCTGTCCATTGTAAGGCATGGCGACCTGCTAGCCACTAAAAGGCACAAGGTCCACAAAAAGTTTGAAAGCTCGATTCAGCAGATCGCCCGTTTTGTGGCTTTTGTGATTTTTAGTGGCTAGGAAAAATGGTGAGGTGCCGTTCTCGAAACGTGAACAAATAACTGAACCGGAGATACACATTTCAGGGCTCTACCCCTCACCCCCCGGCCCCCTCTCCCCGAAGCGGGGCGAGGGGGAGAAAACGCACGGAGATCAGGCAAATCCATTGGGATTTCGAGTCTGGCGTGCTGCGAATTGTGGGTAAAGATGAGGCGAGACGCCCATGCCACTTTCGAATACCCCGTCTCACAATCCATTCGTTCTCCTTCATTGTTTTTTTGGTGCGACGGCATCTTGATTACGAACGAAAAAGGCTCCTTCCGAAGGCTCCCCACTCCGAAACGACTCCCCTGCCCTACCCGGCTTCCAACTTCACTCACACCTTTGGAAACTGCTCCCCTCGCCCTGTACTCGAAGCGGAGAGAGGGGGAGAAAACGCGCTGAGGCATTCACGATCCAACACTCCCCCCTGCCCTCCTCTTCCCAGCTTCAAACTTCAAACTTCAAACTTCAAACTTCAAACTTCGTCCCCCCCTACCCTTCTCTTTCCTTTCTAGCGAGCGAACCAATTCGTTTCGATTGTGTCGATGGTGACGGTAAGATTGGCTCATGACGATTTGACCCTTCTTAGAACCGGACATCAAACCAACGACACTGAATTTATGTTAACCAATGGATCGTCAACGGGCTTCCCACTTTCGCCCGCCCAATCGCAAGCATACGAATTCCTAAAGGCCTGGAGTGGCCGAGTCCCCCTTCTTCACCTTTGGGCTCGATCAGGAATGGGCAAGACGACCGTCCTTCAGAGATGGCAGCGAGAGACGAACGGGCACTGGGTCGATCCGAGCCAACTGATTCAGAAGGTCGCGAAATTGCATCCACTGGCAATCGAGGAAGGCGTCATTCAAGTCTTGACAGAGGCCATTGAAAAGCACCCACTGGTAATCATCGACGATTTTGACCATTTTTATCGTCATGCACAAACATGTGGCGAGTACATTCGAAGCAACTACTTCGACACTGTCTTGAAAGTCATGGCAGCGCGAGCTGCGAGCTGCAACTCGCAGCTCGTGGTGGGGACCGAGGGAGGTCTTCCAGAGGGACTCAGCCCCATGGCTTGGTCTTATTCGATCTCGGACTTTCAAGCGGACGACTATCGGTGCATTCTGACTCAAATGACGGGGCGAGGCTCGCTTGACCTTGACTTCCACGCCATTCATCGATTTGCGTCTCACATGACTTGTTGGCCACTTCAGCAAGTTTCGCGTTGGTTGTCCCAGCATCCTGAATCGTCGACAACTGACTTGCTTGATTTCATTCAATCGCAAGGCATGTCGAGCAATGTCGATACGGAAGAAGTACAAGATGTGACCATGGAAGACTTAATTGGTGCGGATCACATCAAAGAAGCCCTCGAGGAAAATATCATTCTGCCTTTGGAGAACAACGAACTCGCGATCCGGTTTGGATTGACCCCAAAGCGAGGCATTATCCTTGCGGGCCCGCCCGGCACGGGCAAGACCACGGTGGGCCGCACGTTGGCGCGCCGATTAAAGGGCAAGTTCTTTCTGATCGATGGCACGATGATCTCTGGGACCGACAATTTTTACTATCACGTCGATCACGTCTTTCGGCAAGCTGTAGAGAACGCTCCCTCCATCGTCTTTATCGACGATAGCGATGTTATTTTCGAAAGCGGACGCGAGCATGGGCTGTATCGCTATTTGCTCACTAAGTTGGACGGGTTGGAAAGCAAGAGCGCCAGCAGTGTTTGCGTCATATTGACGGCCATGGATTTGGGAAACATTCCGCCTGCACTCGTTCGGTCCGGCAGAATTGAGTTGTGGCTTGAGACGCATTTGCCAAATGATGCAGCTCGCCGTGAATTGCTAGAAAGATTGATTTTGGGCAAGGTAACGATTGTCGACGCAAGTTCATGGCAAGCGATTATCGAGAATACGAATGGGTTATCGGGAGCGGATCTGAAGCGAGTCGTACAAGATGCCAAACTCAAGATGGCGAGCGACATCGTCAAGCAACGTAGCGTTGCGAATTTCGAAGTCTACTTGCTCGGCGCCATCGATGCGTTGGTCGAATCGCGCAAGGCTTACGTGGCTGCGGTCAAACGGACGTTTGCGGTCAACGCAGACCGCCCTCGCTGGTTCAATGTCCATCCGGAACTTTTCGAGCCGAACACTCGCGTCCATTCGAATGGCGAATGAAGCATTTTTCAAATTTCCAACTTCCAACTTTCAACTTCAAACTTTACCCCCCTGCCCTGCCCTGCCCTGCTTCAAACTTCAAACTTCAAACTTCAAACTTCAAACTTCAAACTTCAAACTTCAAACTTCAAACTTCAAACTTCAAACTTTACCCCCCTGCCCTGCCCTGCTTCAAACTTCAAACTTCAAACTTCAAACTTCAAACTTCAAACTTCTCTCCCCCCTGCCCTGCCCCGCTGGATCGCATAGAATCGCCTGAAACTTGGGTTGGTGAAACTTAGTAGCACGCTTCGTCGTCGTGATTCATGCGACGCGGAGCGTTGCACAACGAAGAGCACACCCAAAAACCATGGCTAGATGATGCATTAGAATGAAATTTATTGTTTGTCCGTTTGGAAGCTATGGCGATCTCAATCCGTTTGTTGGGTTGTCGCTTGCCCTCAAGGCGCGAGGTCACGAGCCGACCGTGATCGCTTGCGGATACTTTCGAGAAATGATCGAGCGACATGGATTGTCGTTTCGTGAGCTTGGAACCGCCGAGGAATATCTAAAGGCTTCTGAGCATCCCGACCTGTGGCATCCCCTTCGAGGCTTCCCGCATATCTTTCATCATGGCATTGAGCAAATCATGCAACGTCAATGCGACTGGATTTGCGATGAGGCCCGCCGCGGCCCTGTGACTGTGATCGCAAGTTGTCTGGGATTCGGCGCACGCATCGCGTGCGAGAAGCTAAACATTCCGCTCATCACCGTTCACTTGCAGCCAGCAGTTCTCTTTAGTGCGATCGCTCCACCGACGATAACGGGGCTAATCAGTGGACGCTGGGTTCCAAACTGGTTGACTGGTTTGCTCTATTCTCTCGGCGAAAAACTCGTGGCGGATCGAGCTGCTTGCCCCAGTGTCAACGCACTACGTCAAGCGAACGGACTATCGCCCGTTCGACGCATCACGCGATGGTGGCACTCGCCTGATTGCAATCTCTGTCTGTTTCCCGATTGGTATGCACCCAAGCAAACAGACTGGCCAGCACATAGTGTTACCACGAATTTTCCACTTTGGGATGACGGTGATGGTGCTCCGCTGAGTCCATCGATCGAAGCCTTTTTGAACGCTGGTGAGCGTCCCATCGTTTTCACGCCGGGTTCTGGCAATCAACTCGCCAACGAGTTCTTTGAAACGGGCTTACAAGTTTGCAAGAAGCTTGGGAAAAGGGGAATGTTCTTGACTCGATTCCCACATCAGGTGCCGAAGTCGCTTGACACTTCGGTTCAACATTTTGAGTATGCGCCTTTTGGAGGATTGCTTTCTAGAGTTGCAGCCATCGTTCATCACGGGGGAATCGGAACAGTATCGCAAGCGCTTCGGGCCGGCATACCGCAATTGATCATGCCACTTTCGCACGATCAGCCGGACAACGCCGAGCGCATAGGGCGACTAGGGGTTGGTGATAGTCTCAGCCCTCGCTCATTCCAAACGAACCGAGTGGCCCGCGTATTGCAATCGCTTTTGGAGAGTGATAGCGTCCAGTCGAGTTGCAAACAGGTCGCCTCCCGATTCGCAAATTTGGACCCCTTCGAAATGCCGTGCCGGGTCATTGAAGAGGTGGTTGGTAGGACCGTCCCGTTGGCACTCAATGCGTCCTTCTGATGTACAATGAAGACATGGATAGGCAGGCAGAGACCAAAGTTCAAGTCCAAGAAGTCGAGCATGAGTTCCGCAATTAGATGAACGAAAAAATGACGCTGGAAGAGTATGAGGTATGGGAACGTGCGCAAACCGAGCGGCATGAGTACTGGGGGGGTGAGGTCTTCTCGCAAGCTGGCGGCACCCGTGCCCATAGCTTGATTGGGGCGAACATTCTGGGCGAAGTAAGTCAGATTCTGAAAGGGAACCCTTGCCTAGCACATGGTAGCGACATGCGAGTCGATATCGAAGCCGCAGGGTACCAAGCATATCCCGACGTCTCCGTGGTTTGTCCGCCTGTTGAGGGAAAATCGACGGATGTGATTTCGAATCCAGTTTTGGTGGTTGAAGTACTTTCGCCGTCCACGGCCGATTTTGATCGAGGCACAAAATTTGGACACTACCGCAAGATACCATCCTTGAAAGAGTACATTGTGCTATGGCAGGACCAACCGCGCGCGGAGCAGCATGTTCGTACCGAAGACGGCTTCTGGCTGTTGAGGGAAATTGTGGGTGTCGATCAATCTATCCAGTTAGCGAGTATCGGAGCGGCAATCGCGATGGCTGACATCTACGATAAAGTGGTTTTTCCAGAGATTGAGAGAACAGAATGAAATCATTGCCCTCACTTCGCACATCGCAACGAATTCAAGGCGCATTATGAGCCGTATCAGCTGCATCATCTGGTCGACGTTTTGGTTGATCGGGAACCTCGTATCGTTCGCAAGCAATCTAGCCGCCCAGTCCCTTGAGCCTTTGCAATACAACCATCCAGGACTTGTTGTCGATCTTGGAGTTGGTCTGTGGGCTTGGCCCATTCCGTGCGATGCGGACGGAGACGGCGATTTTGATTTGATCATCTCATGCCCAGACAAACCTTCGAACGGCGTTTGGTTGTTTGAGAATGCGAGCGGTCTCACGTCGCCCAATAAGATGCCCGTCTTCAAACCCGCTCGATTTCTGAGCAAGACGACTCACTATGTCATGCCGAGCTACGATGGCGAATCGCTGCGTGTCTTGTCTCCAGGCACGGAGTACATGAATTTTACGAAGACCGGAATAGCCGAAAAACGGTTGTTGCCCATCGAGGCCAAGTTTCATAAACCGCTGGGGAAACAAAGCAAAGGCCCCAAAGTGCGGCACAATCAATGGCGATATGCGGACTACGACGGAGATGGGAGTTTGGACTTGATCGTGGGAATTGAGGATTGGAGTTACTACGGTTGGGATGACGCTTGGGATGCGACGGGGCATTGGACAAACGGACCTTTGCGAGGTTGGATCTACGTGTTTCGCAACTCAGGCTCAACAATGAATCCTAACTATGAAACGCCATTTTTTGTTAACGCGGGAGGCGAGCGATTGGAAGTTTTTGGTTGCCCGTCTCCCAATTTCGTTGACCTGGACAAAGACGGCGACCTGGATTTGCTGTGTGGCGAGTTTCTCGACAAGTTCACTTACTTCGAGAACGTCGGAACGCGAACGGAACCCAAGTATGCCGCTGGTCGATCGCTTCAAGACGACCGCGGCGAGATGCTTCACATGACCGTCCAGATGATTGTCCCTGTCGCGTTTGATTGGGACCGCGATGGAGATCAGGACTTGATCGTTGGAGACGAAGACGGTCGGGTCGCATTCGTTGAAAACCTGGATCAAATGAGAAACGGATTACCCTTGTTTGCGGCTCCAAAGTATTTTCAGCAAGAAGCCGATGCGTTGAAATGCGGAGCCTTGGCGACTCCATGCGGTTTTGATTGGGATGGAGATGGCGACATCGATATCTTGAGCGGCAACACAGCAGGTTTTATTGAGTTCTTCGAAAACCTCAGCGGCCCAGGCATCGCAAAACCAATGTGGAATAAGCCGGTAAGGCTGTTGGCCGATGGTCGCGAGTTCCGAATCATGGCGGGCGAGAACGGTAGTATCCAAGGGCCGGCAGAAGCCAAGTGGGGTTACACGACGTTCAATGTTGCGGATTGGGACGCAGATGGGTTGCCGGACATCGTTCTCAACTCGATTCTAGGTCGCGTTGTTTGGTTGAAGAATATTGGCACTCGATCATCCCCGAAGCTCTCGGGTCCGCGTCCAATCGAAGTCGCTTGGAAAGAAACGCAAGCGGCACTTGCCTGGGGTTGGCAACGACCTGCAGGCAACGAGCTTTTGACTCAATGGCGGACGACACCGGTTGTATATGACTTCAACGCGGATGGCTTGCTCGATTTAGCAATGCTCGACCAAGAGGGCTATCTCGCCTTTTTTGAGCGATCGAAAAAAAACGGAGAGCTAACGCTGCTGGCACCGCGGCGCGCGTTCGCGGACGAACAAGGAGAGCCCATTCGTTTGAATTCGGGTAAAGCTGGTCAGAGTGGTCGGCGAAAGCTGAGCGTTGTCGACTGGGATCAAGATGGTAAGTTCGATTTTCTGCTCAACTCCTCGAACGCTGATTTCCTGAAGCAGGTTGCTTTGCACGAGGGCAAATGGATCATGAAAAACGCCGGAACACTTGCCAGCAGAAACATTGAGGGGCACGACGTCAGTCCGACGGTGGTTGATTTTGATGGGGATGGCATTCCAGATTTTCTGGGAGGGGCCGAGGATGGCCGCATGTATATCCTCACAAACCCCCTTTCTGCCGCGAAAGCTCGTTAGCCCTAAGTAACTGGCGGTCCTACAACAACACATGTTCGAACCGAAAGTGGCAGTTATTTCGCTGGTCGCGTCGGACAATATCAACAATGCGAAGACCAGAAACGCAGAGTTTGGCTAAGAAAAACAACGACCGGACGATTACAATTGTTTTCGAACCGCAATGTGATAGACTAATAACTTTGATATCCCCGTCAGCAGCCCAAGCTTCCGTCATGCAAGGTAAACGCATCGAGCCGCTTGATTCCGAGTTTTTGCCGGCTACGGTTGCATCAATGGATCAGGGACAGGGCCCCCACTCAGGCGACTTTGGGGCATTCGACCTTCCCGAACCACCGTTGCCGGTTTGTCTCGGAAGATATCACATACAACGTGAGATCGCTCGCGGTGGTATGGGGATCATACTGCATGCACACGATGAGCGGCTTTGTCGCGACGTTGCCATCAAACTCTTATTGGCTCGATATGCTGAAAAATCGAGTCTATTTCAGCGATTTGTAAACGAAGCTCTCGTTACCTCCCGACTTCAGCACCCGTGTATCGTTCCCATTTACGAACACGGTCATGCCGAGGATGAACGCCCCTATTTTGCGATGAAATTAGTGACAGGTCAGTCGCTGGGAAAAATCCTTGGTTCCCCTCCCAATAACCAAACAGACCGATTTCGATTGTTCAAGATTTTCGAACAAGTTTGTCGTGCGATTGCTTACGCGCATTCGCAAGGTGTTTTGCATCTGGATTTAAAACCAGCCAACATCATGGTAGGCGAATTCGGGGAAGTATACGTGATGGACTGGGGGCTGTCTCGAGTATTGCAGATGAGCGATGGATTGGGATCGGAAACCAAGGCTGAGAACCTGATTGCCGAGCCACTCAATGCCTACTCCATGCCGTCATCCGGAATACATGGCACGCCCGCGTACATGGCGCCAGAGCAAGCGCGAGGCCTGGCTGTTTGTCCTCGATCGGACGTGTTTGGGCTTGGCGCTATGCTTTGCGAAATCCTAACGGGGCGCCCTCCCTATCGCAATCGGGATCTTCGACGGACGTATGCCGACGCAACCAGTGCAAAGTTGGACGATGCCCATCGGGGTCTGGATGCATGCGCAAGTGACGATCGACTGGTTCAACTTGCAAAGCGATGTCTTTCACCCAATCCTCAGGATCGTCCAAACAATGCCAGTTTCATAGCAAACGAAATCAGCAGCTATCTTGAATCGGCGCTCGAGCAATCGGAAAGCGACCTTTGTCGTTTCTTTGATTTATCGCTTGATTTGTTTTGTATCGCAACCATCGATGGCTATTTCCGTCGGGTGAATTGCAATTTCCCGCGAGTGCTAGGCTATTCGGAAGAACAACTCGTCAGCCAACCATTCTTGGACTTCGTTCACCCCGACGATAAAAACCCCACGATGCACGTCATGGCGGATTTGCTGGCGGGAAAACCGGTCGTGCATTTTTGCAACCGATACCGACATTCGGCTGGGCATTACATCTCGCTAGAGTGGACGGCGAAATCCATCGTCGAGGAGAATACGATTTTTGCGGTCGCGCGAGACATAACCAAACGTGCAAGCTAAATTGGGCTGTTTGAACGGACGGGTTGACCCGTAACACAAACCCCGACATGCATCACCAGCCATAAATCACCGCATTTTGATCTGGACGGTAGAGATTGAAAAAGCCTACGATCGACGTCATTCATTCTAGATACCAAACGTTTTTTCAGGAATTCCTCGGATGCTGCCAACGAAAATGAAGCTGGCGCTAATGTCATCTCCCATTAGTTGGGGTGGTGGCGAGCAATTTCTATGGTCATTAGGTAACGGATTGGTTAGTCGTGGGCACCAAGTATTGTGGATTTGCGATGAAAGCAGTTCCCTGCACGACAAAGTCCAAAAAAGCAGCTTTCCGTGTTGCCCATTATCGAGCCGAGCACCAAGACCGAAATCGTTGCTGCGACTCAGAAGGGCATGCACTAGTTTTGGGGTTCAGGTTTTGCATGCAAATGATTCGCATGCATTCAACTGGGGTTCGCTGGCAATGCTAGGAAAGCTTGGGATCAAACGAGTCCGCGTTAAGCACACGGCTTTTCCCATTCGCTCGTCCGTTCCGTACAATTGGATGCTCGATAAGTTGGTTTGCGTTTCGAATGCCGTTCGCGAGGTTTGTTTGGCCGGAGGAGTTGCAAAACAAAAAACTTCGGTCATCCACGGAGGACTCGAACCTCCTAAGCTTGAGCGTTGGCTGGAGCGCTTTTGGGCGTGCGACATTCTGGGAATTCACCATAAAACACCACTGTATTGTGCCGTAGGCAGCCTCATCGCCTGCAAAGGCTATCATCGATTGATCGAAGCAGCGCATCACTTGAGATGGCATATGCCGGAGTTTTGTATTGTTGTTTGCGGCGAGGGCAAGGCTCGACCGGAACTAGAGCAGTTGATTCGCAAGTATTCATTGGAAAAACATGTGCGATTGCTTGGTTTTCAGAACGAACCCGAGCGTTGGATTTGTGCTGCCGATGCTTTTGTCCATCCATCTCAAAGCGAAGGCCTTTCGTTGGTTGTCATCCAAGCTCAAATGATCGGAACTCCCGTTATCGCAACCGAAGTCGGAGGGCTCAAGGAAGTCTTAAGGTCACCTGACGACGGGCAGTCATTAGGCTGGATTTGCGAAGGGAATGACCCTGCAACGTTGGCTCGCTTGATGACGGACGCAATCCAAAACACCGAGCATCGCTTTGTCACCGTTCGCTCGGCGAGAGAATATGCGATAAAACGCTTTCATGTACGCCTCATGATCGACAAGTTCGAAGATCTTTTCCTTGAATTGACCGGAAAGTCACGGTCAAGAGATTTGCACGAACCAATCAACTTGAATTCGAGAAAGCTAGCAGGGTAGGTCTGTGACGACATCACTACATTTTTTCATTGAAGCTCAACCCGTCGATCGATACTCAAAATATTAAGAATTGTGGCCGCGACCAACTGCGGTCGCGCGGATGGGTAGTTTAGGGAAGCAACGGAGACGATATTCGATGAGGCGATTTGGAAGCACTTGGTTTCGAGCGGCATTGGTTTCGCTGTCTCTGTCTGCTGTTACGACCGGTGTTGCCGTCGCTCAACAACCGCCGACTTCAGGTTTAACGGAGCCCGTTTTCCGTGTTTCGAAAAATGATCCTTCGATACCGCCGGCGGTGGCTCACCCGCTCGATCCGGCCATTCAATTGGCACATCAGAGCCTTGCACTTATTCGGAATGACTTGAAGGACTATACAGGGGTCTTAGTCAAACGAGAAAAAATCGGAGATGACCTGGGCGAACATGAATTTATGTTCGTAAAAGTTCGTAATCGAAAGATCCAAAACAATCAATTGGTAGTTCCCTTCAGTGTCTATCTCGCCTTCCTGAAACCTACGGCCGTGAAAGGTCGCGAAGTCCTCTTCGTCGAAAACCAGAATCAGGGCAAGTTGTTTGCCCACGAAGGTGGTATGAAGAGAATGCTTGGTACGCATTCCCTTGAACCCACTGGATATCTGGCCATGGCTGGTCAACGCTATCCGTTAACAGACATCGGCATCGAGAATTTGGTTGTCAAGTTGATAGAACGCGGCGAAAAAGACAAGCGTCACGGTAGCTGCAATGTCGAACTCGTTCCGGGTGCCAAAGTTGGAGGCAGAGCCTGTTCAATCATTCAAGTCACGCATCCGGTCCAGCAAAACCATTATGAATTCCATATCGCTCAGATCTTCATGGACGATGAATGGAAGATCCCGGTTCGCTATGCTGCGTACAGTTGGCCAAAAACGGCTGGAGCTGAGCCCGAAGTGATCGAAGAATACACCTATCAGAGCCTCAAGTTCAACGTGGGACTAACCGACGCTGATTTCGACGTAAAGCACAAAGACTATAACTTCCACGGAAAATAGTCCGACTGATTTCGGGCTCTTAGGCTGTGATTTTTCGGTTGGACCACTTTTTGGCGGCAGTTTGAGAACCCGACGCGTGAGCGAGGCGGCAACTGCAATTCCTCGCTTACGCTTCGGGTTACCAATTCACGGCTTCTCCGCGAAAGCGGCAGTTAAGCAGACGTTGGCAAGGCAAGCGAGATTTAGCTAAGCACTGTTCAGGATTGGAATTTCCGTTAAAAACGTACGCGACGGTTTAGTTTCGATTCCTTGAATAGATTGCACAGCAAAGATGGCCAAGAAAAGCATTTCGGATGTTGATTGTCAGGGCAAGGTCGTACTGATGCGGGTTGACTTTAATGTCCCGCAAGACGACACAGGTTCAATAACCGACGATCGGCGGATACGAATGGCGCTCCCGTCCATCGAATCCGTCCTATCTAGAGGCGGCAAGTTAGTTCTCATGAGCCACCTTGGACGCCCAAAAGGCAAGGGCCCTGAACCTGAGTTCACTCTCAAACCGACCGCAGAACGATTGGCTCAGCTACTCGGAACACCGGTTTCCTTCGCTTCCGACACGGTTGGACCCGACGCCGAAGCGAAGATCAGCGCGCTCAGAAATGGTGACGTTGTTGTTCTGGAAAATGTCCGCTTTAATCCCGGTGAAAAGAACGGGGAAGCAGTTTACTCCGGCAAATTGGCTTCGTGGGCAGACATCTATTGCAACGACGCTTTCGGAACTTGCCACCGAGAAGAAGCTTCCATGGTTGCGGTCCCGCTCGCCATGGGAAACAAGCCCAAAGTCGTAGGCTTCTTGGTCGCAAAGGAAATCCAATACCTAAGCGATACGATCGCAAACCCACAGCGCCCATTCGTCGCTATCCTGGGTGGCGCTAAGGTTAGTGACAAGATCAACGTTATCAGCAACTTGCTCGGCATCTGCGATCATGTTTTGATCGGCGGAGCAATGGCCTACACCTTCTCCCTCGCACAAGGTGGCTCAACCGGCAAGAGCCTTGTCGAGAAAGACAAAGTCGAACTGGCCAAAGAATTGATCGCCAAAGGGGGCAATAAATTGGTGCTGCCCGTTGATACCCATTGTGGCGACGCCTTTAGTGGGAACTGCAACAAGCAAGTCGTAGCGGCTGGCAAAATACCGGATGGCTGGGAAGGGCTCGATATCGGCCCGGAAACTGCCAAAATATTCTCGGCCATCGTTGAAAAAGCAAAGACAATCGTTTGGAACGGTCCGATGGGTGTATTCGAAATGCCCCCGTTTGATCACGGGACGGTCGCGGTCGCTCAAGCAGTCGCGAACAGCGACGGCATCAGCATCATCGGCGGCGGCGACAGCGCCGCTGCCATTGAACAACTTGGTTTTGCCGACTCTGTCACCCACGTGAGCACCGGCGGCGGTGCAAGCCTATCGATGCTCGAAGGGGAAAAATTCAAGGCTGTCGAGTTGCTCGACAACGCATAGAGCTATTTGAAAACCTTGGCTTTTGGATCGCCGCTGGCCGTCAGGTAGGCCAGCAGATCCAAAAGCTCGTTCTCATTGAGAGTGTCGATCAAACTGGTCGGCATTTGCGAGACTTTGGATGGCTTTATCTCTTCGACTTGGCTCTTCTTCAAAACGATCGGCTTGGCCTCTGCGTCCGCAATGTACACGTAGTACTCATCGCCGATTTCGACCGTTCGCCCAACCAGCACTCGGCCATCGTCGGTCAGGACTTGTTGCGATCCATATTGATCCGAGATGGCTTTGCTTGGTTCAATGATCGCGTCCAGCATGTCTTGCATCGAGAACTTCTTGGCTGCTGTCGACAAGTCCGGGCCAATAGCCCCTCCTTCTCCAGCGAGTCGATGGCATTTGGAACAGGAGGTCGCATGATAAAGATTGCGGCCTTGTTGGAAGTCTCGATTCTTTAGACCGGCTGCCGCAATGCTGAGAGCTTCTTGGGTCGACCATTTGCGTCCAGGGCCCTTGGGTGGCGTTGACCGGATCGGAGCGGAAACTAGCGAAACGCTGGTGATAGGTTCAAGTACGATTTGCTCGGCGGGTGAACAGGTTGCAATGGCATCGTCGCGAAATTGCATCAAGAACTTCGCAAAACTATTTCCGCCAGGGTGCTTGGCGGCGCGAATAAAGAACTCGAAGTACTTCTTGCGTTGATCCATCGTCCAGCCCGTCTTCGCATTCCTAAGCACAAACGCAAAATGGATCGCTCGAACGGGGGGCATGTCCCCCATCATCTTGTCAATCGTCCCACCGTAGCCGGCATTTCGCGAAACGAGATATCCCCAATCTGGAATCGGGTCAGGTCCAAGCTTGCTCATCAGATCCAGCGTCTTGGAAACGACGGTGGGCGATTGCAGGTAAACCAACAACTGGACCAATTCGGCGTTCGCTTCATAGGACGCTGCTGGGTAGAACGAATCAAAATGACTTGCAAGCCGAAGGCGACGCTCGTCGGACGGCTGGCCAAGTCGCGTGAATGCAAGTTCAAACGCTCGGAGCCAAGCCAAGGAATCGCTCGAACTGAGCGACTTGAAATCGAGTGTCATCAACGAATCAAGAACGCGATCCAGGTCATCGGGTTTGCCTTGCCTGGCGATGGCCATGGCTGCGTTGATGATCCCCTTGGGTTGCTTGATCGCCAAAGCCCTGGATCGCCAAAGATCAATAGGTTGGTTTTCCAGTGCAACTCGAGCGGCGTATCGAATGAACCGGTCTTCATTCGCCAGATGCTTGAGAATCAAGTCCATGTCGACCTCGGAACGACCATGGAAGCTTTCCAGTTTACGTCGTAATTGTCGAAGCTCAATGCCAGCTTGATTCGGACTTGTCACCGGCGTTGTCGGCTCATTGCCAACATAGCTCACACGATAGAGAGATGATTGAGTTCCACGCCCTCCCGCCGCAAAATACAATGCGCCGTCGGCACCGACCACCGCATCGGTGACCGGAAGCGGCGAGCCAGTTACAAAGTCTGCTTTCGTACCACGGTAGCTCGAGCCGTCGGGCGAAAGGTCAATCGAATAAATCGTGCTGTACGTCCAATCCAAAATGAACATAGCATTTTGATACTTGGCGGGAAACTTAGCGCCCGTTCCAAACACAACTCCCGTCGGGGAGCCTGGTCCAATATCGACGACAGGTGGAAGGGAATCTTCGTAGTACGTGGGCCATTTTCCAGTTCCGCTGCGCCATCCGAATTCGCTACCGCTTGTTGCATGGCATACTCGTGTTGGGCGATACCAAGGCGACCCAAAGTCCCACTCCATATCCGCATCATAAGTAAAAAGGTCTCCTTCGGGATTGAATGCAATGTCGTATTGATTGCGGTAGCCAATGCTAAACACGTCCCATTTTTTGCCGCTCGGATCGACATTGCAGATCCAACCGCCAGGTGCCAAAATACCTGCTGCGTGACCGTTCGCATCCCAACGACGTGGTAACAGATGATCTTCGCTCCAATTGCGAGGAATATGGCTTCCCGATATCGCGTCCGGAAGCTTCGTGTGATTACCGGCTGCGACGTACAACGATTTGCCATCTGGGCTGAGCACAACAGCATGCGGTCCGTGCTCGCCGCCACCGTTGACGTGCATGCAGAACTCATCGGCATCTACGAGCCCGTCGTTATTGGTGTCTCGCAATCGATGCAGCCCGGATTGTTTGCCACCATTGACGATGACATAGAGAGAATCGAACGCCCAAAGCATCCCTTGTGCACCGCTGAGTTCTACCGGCAGTCGCTCAACTTTGGTTGGTGTGGTTGCGGAACCAGGCGTGATTAGAAATAATCCTTTGTTTTCTTGATCCGAAGCGATCAAACGGCCGCGGTCATCGGAAGTCAAAGATACCCAGGAGCCCATGGAACGCGGTACTTGAAAGATCTTCTCGATCTTGAACCCTGCTGGGACCTGAGCGTTTTCCGCGACGCGCGGCATAAAATCGCCGCTGTCGTTGATGCTTGAGGCGCCATCGAAACTTTCCTGGTTCACGCTCGAGGTCCAAGGAAGTTTTGCGTCTCCTAGCTTTCCAATTTCGTTTGCATTCGTCCAGCCTTGATCGTCGAAATCAATATTTCGCCATGCGCCTTTTGCGTTGGTGCTCCCCTTCCAAGCTTTGTTGGTAGCGATCTTCTGAGATGCACCCCCTTTCATCGTTATCTGAAGAACTGCGATCAAGCCCGCCGGTCCACCCTCGTTCTTGGCTGAGATTGCAACGACGTTTTTACCCTGTTGCAATTGTTTGCTTACATCGCTTGTTGCAACTTGAGACCAATCATCCGAAGATGTAACCTTCGTTCCATTCAAAAATACGTCGCACTGATTGTCGGCAGTTGCCATCAAAGTGGCTTTCTGTATTTCCCCTGCGACGGAAAACTCGCGACGGACCATGATTTGTGGTTGTGACTCACCGTCACCAACCCAGATCCACTGCGGAAGTGGAGCTTTTTCTTGCGAATAAACCTCAGCTGAATAAGAGGCTAAGAACGCGGCCGCAAACCAGCCAAAAATGGGAAGCCGATAAACCAGGAACCGAAACATGGGATGCTTTCTTGAAGGAATGGTAATGAGGACGTTACTTAATATACCTAATATACTGTCGTTTCAATCACTTTGTCGCGGAACAGCACAAGCTGTCCGGTCAGGATTCGCAAATCACTTTCCAATCGCGTAAAGCTGTTTCTCGCCGCGAATAAAGATCTGACCTTGTGAAATCGCAGGCGACGCGAAACTGTTTTCGCCAAGCGGATTCTCACAGACAACCTTGAGTTCCGGTCCAGGTTGGATCACCCGGACGATTCCTTCGTCCGAAGTGCAATAGACCAATCCATTTGCTGTCACGAGAGAGGCGCTGTAGTGTCCACCTAAACGGTCTCGCCATAGTCGTTCACCGCTCTTGGTGTCGAAACAACTGATGGTCCCACGATCATCCACGACAAAGAGTTGACCAAGCGCCAGTGCCGGCGATGGGACATAGCACTTTGCTTCGGTGCTTGACCAAGCCACGTGTGATTTCGAAACGTCGCCACTGCCGTCCGGTCGAATGGCCATCACAAAATAGTCCGGGAATCCCGCCGCAAGATAAAATTTGTCGCCATCGAAAACCATGGACGCTACGAACTGTTCGGTCGGACCTTCAACCGACCAATGCAGCTTCCCCGAATCAGGATCCAAACTCACCACTTGCTTGCTGCCGGATAATACCATCTGCGTCTTGTTAGCAACCTCTCGGATGATCGGCGTACAGTAACTGCGTGTTTGGTGGATACGGGGGAATTTCCAAACCACTTCGCCGGTTTTGCGATCAAGAGCCAACACGTTGGATTCGCCATCATGGTCGCCGTTCACGATCAACAGGTTCTTATGAATGACAGGCGAACTACAATAACCATGCGCGCTGCTAAATCGACTCGGACGCGTGATCCACTGTTGTTTGCCTTGCATGTCGTAGGCTGCTACAACCATATTGCCGACCGTGATCATACGCGTTTGGCCAACGTTTTTGGCGGGCTCCATCGTGCCGTCGGTCTCAAGAAATGTGACATAAATCGTTTCTCCATCCGTGACGGGCGTTCCCGATGCGTAACTGTTAAGTTGGTGTTTGCTCTCCAGCATCGATTGGATGACAGTCGACCGCCATTGCTGCTTACCATCTTTCCGATCGAAACACATCAGGATGCGATCATTCGATTCTTCGATGCAAGCCGCAACAAAGACTTGATCGTTCCACACAACAGGTGAAGAATGACCGCGACCGGGCAGCTCAACTTTCCATGCAATGTTTTCACCGGTTAGTCCATTCCAGCGAGTTGGTACGGCTGCTTCCAGCGAAGTGCCGTCACCGCGTGGGCCTCGCCAACCGGGCCAGTTCTCTGTTCCAGCGGTTGGCATCCCCTTCGGCAAAACGGTTTTGATCTTCGCAGCAACTTGATTCGCCAAGTATTTCGAGCCTGCCGGAGTGTAGTGCACGTTGGCGGGAAGTTGAACGTCCTTGCCTGCCGAGGCGTAGGAGTGAAGTTCATTGATGGGAATCCCGGCTTCCTTCATGATCCGGGCAGCGACTTCGTTGTATTGGATTTCGTCCCCCGCGATTCGGCCTGCCGATCCCTGTGGCACTGGTGTAGTCTCGCACCAGATCAATTTTGCACCGGTCGCTTGCAGCTTGGCAACCAACTCGCGCATATTCGTTTCATACTGAGGTAAATCGACTTGACGATGGCTGCCCACTCCCTTTGGATCAGCCAACTTCGACGGATCGCTTTGGATGTATTTGAGGTCATGTAAACCCCAATTGAAATGGATCACATCCCACTTCGATGTGCCAAGCCAGTCTTTCGTATGCTTCAAGCCGTTCGTGGTAGGGCCACCATTTGTGGGAATACGATGTACGTTGGCTTGATCCTTTAGAAGTTCGCGAACAGGCAGCGTGTAACCCATCGAGATCGAATCGCCGATCAGCAACACTCTTGGTAATCCCGGTTTATCTTCGATCGCTGCAAATTCTGGATTTGGAACTTTTGCCTTGCTGGTTTGCCCAATCGCTTTGAGCCCCAAAATCCCGACGACACAAAAAAGCACCAGTGCGGCAGTAAAAAGGTTTCTCATATGGGAATCCAGAAAACGGGTGGGAGGGAAAAGCGGAAAACCGGCGGGTCTCCCATTATGCGCGAAGCGACTCCGCGAAGACAGTACTTAGGCGAGCGGAAGATTGCAGTATCCCAACCCGAAGCGTAAGAGCGTAAGCGAGGGACAATTTCGCACGTCCCTCACTTACGTTTCGGGTTATGTATTGTCGTTTTCGGTCTGACGCTCGCATTACGGCGGTTTGGTCAGCGTTATCATCGTGATGATTGCGTATCATTTTGATTGCTTTGGCTGTCTCAAAAAGTTGAATAAACACGCATAATCCTATTAATTGGCCATTGGCGCGATATTTGCACGATTGTTCGTTCGCACGCGTCCTAACAGAAGTTCGTGCAGTCAAAACCGCGTCGCTGACTGCACTGTACGAAGTCTTAATTGAGGGAGTAGAAGTATCATGAGTATGCGATGGGTTCGAGGTTTCGGTTTGGCCACGCTGACGGTCTTGGCGTACATAGGCGCATCAGATTCTGCCTCAGCGCAGCAATATCGCCACCACAACAACCAGCACTACCACCATTGTGCTCCGCGATATCCAACGAACGGTTATAGTACCGTGTACAGACCGAATCTAATCTATCCAAACTACGGAATCAGCAACGGGTACGCTCGTAACTACGGTAATTATGGTGGCTATGGAATCGGCAATGGATATTCTAGCAACTACGGCGGTTACGGAATCCAACAACCAACGTGGGGTGGATATGGCATGGGCGGCTTTCCGATCGGCGGCTCGTACGGCGGAGGGGGGGCATTTCCCCGAGGCGGTTCGTATGGTGGAGGGTCAGGCTTCTCACTCTACATTGGTCGGTAATCTTGCCCGATCGAGTTGCAATGGGCCCTGCCCTTTTTTGCCGAAGTCTTAGGCGACGGGCAGTCTGGAATCGACTTGTTAATTGGGCGGCACGCTCTGAGGTACGCACGCTCTAAGGTACGCACGCTCTGAGGCACGATGGGGCGTGTCCGCCTCTGAGCGTGTCACCCGCTACGAAGCACATCGGTATGAGTCTTCGAGTGAAACAAACTGAGTGCCGAAGGGCGATAGCCCCGGTTCTCGACGAATGTCGAGCAATTAGAAAACCGGGGCTATCGCCCAACGGCTAATTGGGTTGAACAACAGTTGCGGATGTGCTTAGCGACTCCAAACCGCTGGGAAATCTTTTGACTGTTCGCCATAGGTTTGCGACACGATGAAACCGCTGGCCTGCGAAGTATAAAAAATTCGACCGTTCGAAACAACCGCGCCAAGGCATTCACGCGAATCGATCGCAGGCCCCGTGGAAACCAATTTGCTATTCTGCGATAGATCGATCATATCCATGTTGGCGCCTAGGATGAACGGCTCCGATAATGTGAATCGGCAGCATGCATAGTTGTGGTCCACACCTCCAACCACTTTGCCGGACGTTCGTTCGAACACGTTTCCTCGACCGCGAAGCGAATTGGAAAAAATAAATTGCTCACCGACACTCACCACGTTCAAGGCTGATGTGATCGGATCGGATTTCCAAATGAGTGAACCATCTTTTGCGTCAAGACACCACACAAATCGATCTTGTGTCGATTCATTTGGGCGATTGTTGCCACCAAGAAAAAGCTTGCCATCGCGAGCGCTAAGCGTGCATTTTGCTGTAACGTAGTACTCGTTCGTTTTCCATAGTAGCTCACCCGTCTGTGGATCCAGGCAAGCAGTTAAACCATTGTTCTCAACAGGCAGTCCTCGTCTGGCGCGTTGACTGGCCGAATAGCCAAAAAATGTAGAGTAGTAGAGTTTGCCGTCCATCACGCAAATACCACAGTCGTTCCCTCCTTTTCCGAACTCGGAAAAATCTTTCTGCCAAACTATTTTCCCAGTCTGCAGGTCCCAGGCCCATAACAAAGGGCGATTGTCGCGTGGGTAGTAGGGGTTATCGTTTGAGTAGATCCAACTCATCACTTCATCACCACCGACAGATTCGGCAGGCGTCCCTTTGAACGTGAACGGTTTCTCGGTCCCTTGCGGTGCATACTGTCCAGAGCCAGAAGCGTAGATTGCGATGTTGCCATGAACGACTGGAGGAAACTGTCTGCTCCAACTGGGTGAGCCACTAAAAGGTGCTTCCCAAAGCAATTCTCCGGTGGCAGCATCCAGGCATCGCATTCGAGATTGCTTGATACCCGCTTGTGGAACAAGCAACTTGCCAGCCACATAAAGAGGTGACGTAAACGAAAGATAGACATCTGGCCAGTACCTTCGCCAGAGCACCCGCCCTGTATCTTGCTCGCATGCGATGACCTGTCCCTCAGCCGTATGCGTATAAAGTCGACCTCCACCGCAAACCGGCAAGTGCTTGACGGTACCTTCGAGGCGTCGCGCCCATCGCATTCGCAACGGCGCCCGAAGCCCTTGCTCATTTGCATTCGTGGAACCAAAATCGCCATAGTTGGTGTACCAATCAAAAGCAGCGTCCGCGAATGGTCCCGTAAGCGGGCTGCGAATTCGGTTCACTTGAAGGTTTCGTGCGGGAAGAGGCGCGGTACCGTTTTTGCCAAACACGTAGAGATAACCGTCTTCGCATGGTACAAAGATTCGACCATCTGCAATCGCCGCGGATGCAGAGATAGGGGAACCAAACGCGGTGGATAAGGCCAACGGTTCGGTGCCATCGAGCGGCACCACATACACCTTGCTATCGAGACCGCCGTAGACAACATGCTTGCGAGTCACAACAGGCGCACAAATGGCAGGAGCCTCGCATAGTATTTCTGGTTGTTCGTTGCCGGCTGTATGACGACATAAACCGAAACCTTGTTCGGGTCGAACGCGATAAACATCGCTTCCACGAACACTCACTGAGGAAAAACTCAAAAGGCCAGGCAGTTGAATGGCAGTTTGCGTCCCTTTGACGAAGTTCGTCTCAACGCGATTGCCGACTGCCTTGAGTATCTCGACACGACCTGCATTATCTCGGCGATGCCATTGAACGTAAACATTTCCGGACGCATCCGCACTCTGGCCGAATGTTGCCGGATATTCGTTCCCATCAAACTCGGGAATTTCACCTGTCGCTCTCAATTTTGCAGCGGTGCCTTGGTCGTCGAGGAATACCGTTCGCCCGCCAGCGGGAATGACAAGTGTGTTGTCAATCAAACACAATTCCCTCGAACAAACAAAGTGGTCGCGCCAGGTCACGCGATTTGGCCGTTCCTTTAACCAATCCTCCCCCTTCCATCGATCTCCTTGAAAGCCAATTATTTCTTTGACAAAATCCCAAGTCCATGCCAAGCCTCCATCGAACTCCAACGCGTAGATTTGAGCCCCGATGGTGGCGAAATAGACTCGTTTGTCGTTTGCTACGGGGCTTGAAAAAATGGCCTCGCCGCAATCCAACTCCTTCACGACAGCACCCGTCACTCGATCAAGCACGTAGTAATAGCCCGCCATTGTTCCGAAGTGCAAGTACTTACCGACGATCGTGGGGGACGAAACATTGTTGCAGTTTCCTGCACCACCGCGTGTGGCAAACTTCCACTTGATTTCAAACGTTTCTGCATTGATCGCAAAGACGACTCCCGAGCCATCGATCACGTAGACCATTCCGTCAGCGATTGCTGGAGATGTATAGATTCCATCCGTAAGCGGGACCGCAGCGAGCAGTCCAAGCTTTTCTGGGAGATCGACTTGGGGGGCATTGCCTGATCGACGCGAGTCAGCTTGCAATTGAGTCCAGCGCTCGGTCGCGGATGCCAACGACGCGAGAAACAAACATGCGATTGCAATGAAATAAGTCTTCATAATGACTCTCTTTCAGAAAGTGATTTCGAACTTAAGCGGGGTAAGCCATCATAGCGGATTGCGATGCGATCGGCGCGGCTTTGAATCTTTACCCACATCTTTTGATCTTGCTCCCCTCGCCCTGGTCTCCCCTGGTCTCGCCCTGGTCTCGGGGAGAGGGGGATCAACGTATCATCCCCAGGATACAAGGGCGATTCCGATGCTCTCAGCCCCTCATCCCCAGCCCTTCTCCCCGGAGTACCGGGGAGAAGGGAGCAAGAATCTATTTCGTAGAGGAAGTGGTCAGTGGTTGGCCCACCCTCGGAGTAAATTCTCCCCCTCGCCCCGGTACTCCGGTACTCCGGGGAGAGGGGGGCGGGGGGTGAGGGGCTTTAGCCAGCGGTAACCAACCTTCGCCCTAGCAACGCCTTAACTGACCTTCTTGAGCTTGGTAACTCGCCCGGTGCCGACCCATTCCGCCACGTAGATATTGCCTTGGTTGTCGAAGCAAGCGTCATGCGGGTGAACAAACTTGCCGTCCTGCCATTGCTTCTCATCGCCGCGAATCTTATTCCCCTTGTCCGCACTGATTCGCTCCACGTCGCTACCCAGTTCCACGATTGGCTTATAGTTTTTGTCTAAAATGGAAACACGTGCCTTGAGTTCGGGCACCAACAACAGGTCCCCTTGTTTGTCGATGTTGGCCGGGAGACCAAAGCCTGTGATGGTGCGTTCATATTTTCCTTCGAGGTCGAAGATTTGGAGTGTGTTGTGAGCCCGATCCGTGACAACGATTTTTGGTGCAGCCGGATTGCGGTCGTCGATCCAGAGTCCATGTGGGGTATTAAATTTGCCTTCACCAGCGCCGTCACCACCGAACGACCGTAGCCACTTTCCGTCTTTGTCATAGCGATGGATGTAGAAGGCTCCGTAGCCATCGGCAAGGAAGAATCCGCCGTCCGGCAAAAAGGCGAAATTGGTTGGCATGAATCGATTGCGCCCCCAAACTTTGGCTGGATTGTCCGCTTCGTCGGAGTGGTAAACACCGGATTCTTTCGGCGCTCGCTTGGTCCAAAGGACTTCGCCTTTCAGATCGAGTTTGGCAAATTCCTTGACTTGCTGGTACGCGGCAACGTAGAGAAACTCTTGATTGCCTTCTTTGCGGACTTCAATTCCGTGTCCACCACCTTGGTACTGATTGCCAAACGCTCGAATGAATTTGCCCTTTTCATCAAATACAAAAATGGACGGATGGTCTTTTTTTGATTCGTGCCCTTCGTGGATGACGTAGAGATTATTCGCTGCGTCGACGGCCACGTTGTGAGTGGTTTGCCACGAATACTGCGATGGCAATTGCGGGAAATGGTGGATCACTTCAAATTGGAGATCTTTCTCGCCAACGATGATTTGCGAGTTGGTCCGGCTGGCGGTTGCAATATTCGGTGCGGCAACAATTCCTGCAGTTATGGCGGCGGTTGTTTTTAGAAAATCACGACGAGAGGAAGCACTTTTCAAGGTAGTTCTCCGGTTGGAAGGGAAGCGGAAAGGGGATGGTCGTTACGTTGACCAGGAGAACATCATAATCGAAACAAGGTGGATTTATTTCATGGAATCGCCTAAGCTCATCTATTCGGATTGCCTCTTGAAACTGTCCTTTGCATTGATGTCTCCATGTCGAAACCAGAAATCGCTTCGCCAGCCATGTGCTTTCCGACCTCGGAACCGATGCGCCGGACAGCAGAACATCAACGGCTCCTTGAGGCCAAGCAACGCAAAGCGAATTGGCAGCGGTGGGGAGCCTATCTGTCCGAACGGCAATGGGGAACTGTTCGCGAGGACTACTCGCAAAACCAGGAGCCTTGGTTCTATTTGCCTCACGATCACGCCCGTTCGCGAGCGTACCGATGGGGCGAAGATGGCTTGCTGGGAATCTCCGATCGAGAGGGTCGCCTTTGCTTTTCTTTTGCTTTCTGGAACACGCGAGATCCAATCCTCAAAGAACGCCTCTACGGTCTCTCTGGACCAGAAGGCAATCACGGCGAAGACGTCAAAGAGTGTTACTACTATCTCGACTCAACACCAACTCATTCGTACATGAAAGGGCTCTACAAGTATCCCCAGTCGCGGTATCCCTATGAGGACTTGACGGACGTTAACCGACGACGATCTCGCTCGGAAACCGAGTACGAGATCCTTGACACGGTTGCATTCGAAGAAGACGCCTACTTCGATTGCGAGATCGAGTATGCCAAAGAGGCGCCCGATGATATTCTGATCAAACTGACCGTGCATAATCGAGGTGCGAATCCGGCCGTAATTCACGTTTTGCCCCAACTTTGGTATCACAACTCGTGGATCTGGGGATGTGAGCACGAGGGGTGTACGAGCAAACCTCGAATGCGATTGCATCGATCCGCTAATGAGCCAAATGGAGTCGTTCTTTGCGATCATGAGTCGTTGGGTCACTTTGAGTTTCGAGTGGATGTCGGCCCCAACAATGAACGCCCCAGTTGGCTGTTCACTGAAAATGAAACCAATCCGAACCGCCATCCCGGCACTCCAACATCCGGTTCGTTTTTCAAGGACGCGTTTCATGCGAACGTTGTCAATGGAGATTCAAACCGAACCGACAGCCGCGAATTCGGGACAAAATGCGCTGCACATTACATCGCGATCGTCCAGCCTGATAAACCTCTGGTGATACGCTGTCGCTTGACGGGTTTGTCTCCCGAAACCATCGAAGCTGGCGTGTCGCCAACCGAGGACATTACCAAGCCTATCATGACTCCCATTTTCGCCGATCATCAGTTTGGTGACACCTTTGAAACCATCTTTAAAAATCGGCGAAAAGAGGCGGATGCGTTCTATGATGCATGCATTTCACCTCAGTTAACGACCGAGGAAAAATCGATCTCGCGACAAGCGTACGCCGGCTTGCTTTGGACGAAACAGTTCTATTATTACGTCGTGAATTCCTGGATCAAAGGAGACCCGAATAGTCCTCCACCGCCGGCTGGCCGCGAAAACGGACGCAACGGCGATTGGACTCACTTGTTCAATCGAGACGTGATCTCGATGCCTGACAAATGGGAATACCCTTGGTACGCCGCTTGGGACGTCGCCTTCCATATGCTTCCGATGGCAAGAGTGGACATCGAGTTTGCAAAAAACCAATTGATCCTGTTTCTTAGAGAATGGTATATGCACCCCAACGGGCAGATGCCGGCCTATGAATGGGCTCTTAACGATGTGAATCCACCCGTCCATGCATGGGCATGCTGGCACGTTTACAAGCTTAGCGGCGATAAAGAATTCTTAGCTCGGACGTTTCAGAAACTGCTCCTGAATTTCACGTGGTGGGTCAATCGAAAAGATACACGGGGGCAGCACGTATTCAGCGGCGGTTTCTTGGGATTGGATAACATCGGTGTGTTCGATCGAAGCAAGCCATTGCCTGGAGGGGGAACGCTCGATCAAGCCGATGCGACAGCTTGGATGGCTTTCTTTTGCGGTTGCATGCTTCAGATGGCTTTGGAGTTAGCCGAGGAAAATCAAGCGTACTCGGATATGGCGAGCAAGTTTTTCGAACACTACGTCGCCATCGCGGAAGCCATGAATTCGCTTCATGGGACAGGCCTTTGGGAAAACGAAGATGGGTTTTACTACGATCATCTTTTCCGTGATGACAAGAGCACAGCCATGCGAGTTCGATCCCTCGTCGGCCTCATTCCACTTTGCTCCAATGTGCTCATTCACGAAAAAACCTTGATGCGGCTTCCAAGTTTCCAGCGTCGCATGAATTGGTTTTTGAAGAACCGACCTCAGATGGCCCAGCACATGGCTTATATGGAGCAGTTCTGTCCGGCTGGCTCACAGACCGGAGTGCGACTATTAGCGATTCCATCCACCGAACGGCTCCGCAAACTGCTATCGTATATGCTGGACGAAAAAGAATTCCTGTCTCCATTTGGAATACGATCCATGTCCGCCAATCACAAAGACAAACCATTTGTATTCGAGTTTACGGGTGGCAAGGAATCCGTTGGCTACGTGCCGGGCGAAAGCAATACCGGAATGTTCGGCGGCAATAGCAATTGGCGAGGCCCGGTCTGGTTTCCGCTAAACTATCTCATCGTGGAATCACTGCGACAATACCATGAATTCTACGGTGAGACCTTTCAAATCGAATGCCCGACAGGTTCAGGCATTCAGATGAATTTGCGCCAAGTTGCAGACGAAATTGAACGCCGGCTAACAACACTTTTTAAGCGAGACGAAAACGGCAAACGTCCATGCCACGGTTCTGAGGCACGCTACGCTGAGAACTCATGTTGGAATGAACTCGTACTTTTCTACGAGTACTTCCACGGCGACAATGGACGAGGGCTTGGGGCAAGTCACCAAACAGGCTGGACAGCCCTCGTTGCAACCATGCTAGAACACCAAGCCGATTGCAAGCGTAATGCTTAAAGGGTTCAATGCAATCTGCACAATCTCATTGAATTTGACCAGAAACGATGAAAAGGAAATAAACCAACTTGAATATTCTTATTGCAGTAGACGACTCTACTTCATCCCTGGAATCTGCTCGCTGCTTCCGCGAATTAACACATCAAGGAGATGTAAACGCAACCGTCTTGACGGTTGTCGGCCTGCCGAAGACGGCATTAACAGAATCCATTGGCCATACCGTTTCTGAGTTTGTGACAGATGCCCTCAAGCATGATGAACACGCTTTTGCATCGGTGGTCAAAATATTCGAAGGCTCGAAAGCTCATCTTGCTCATATTACTCGATACGGTCACGTTGGGCACTGCATCGCTGCAGCCGCCGAAGAGATCAACGCAGACTTGATCGTCGTCGGCGCCAAAAGCAAATCGCCACACGACCACGTGACTCATGAAAGCGTCAGCGAATACGTCGCGACGCATGCCACCTGTTCGGTCCTGGTGGTGAGCCCTCGTACTGCATCTCAACAACAACTCGATCACCCGTTAAGAATTACGATTGCATACGATGATTCAAAAGAATCCAAGGCTGCGATTGAGCAATTTGGATCCTATCTTTGGGTCAGAAATGCGGACATCGAAGTTGTATCCGTGGTACCCATTCATGCGGTCCAGCGTGACGGAATGGATCCCGTGGAACTCCCAAACAGCCCCTCCGTGGTACATGAAGCAACTGCATTCACCGAAAGAGCAGCGAACCAATTGAGATCACAAGGAATCCGAGCAACGTCGAGGGTGGTCGAGGCCAAGCATATTGGCTCGCAAATCGCTGGCTTTGCCAAACAGCACAACTCTGACTTGATCGTAATTGGGTCGCAAGGCCAAAGTGGCATTGCAAGAATCCTGCTCGGAAGTACCGCCCAGTATGTGCTTCGCCATTCGGATCATTTGGTATGGATCGTTCGCGAAATGAATGTCTGATTTAAACAGTGGCATAGGCTTCCAGCCTGTGTTCGGCACGAGTTTTGTTGCAGTTGCTGGGAGCTAGCATCGAATAAGTTTAGCTTCCAGCCTGTCATTTTGAGCTTTGACAGGCTGCTAGCCCATCCCACTCAATCATAGCAACCGTCACACCGATGCGGGCAAGTCGATGCTCCATAGATTCTTGCCGGCCGCCGAATAGTGCGTCACAGTCAACGCTCTCGTTTGGCCATCGATTTTTACCATTCCAAAGAACTGGAACCCATCCGATGGAGGACGATTGGGACGCATTCCATCCGGAATCGACTTGAATTTCAGCTGCGGCCCGAAGGTGTTGTCGAACTCACCTGGTCCAAACGTTCCCGAATGCAGGGGGCCCGATACGAATTCCCAAAAGGGGTCAAAGTCCTTGAAGACGGCCTTTTCGGGGTCATAGTAATGCGATGCGGCGTAATGAACATCCGCCGTTAGCCAAACTGTGTTTTTGATTTGTTGCGACTTAATGAAACGCAACAAATTGGCTATTTCCAATTCTCTTCCGAGCGCAGGCCCATCGCCGTTGGCAACATTCTCAAAATCATCCTTGCCATCTCGAACCATAAGCCCAATGGGCATGTCGCTGCAAATCACTTTCCAAGTGGCCGTGCTGCGTTTGAGCGAATTCTTGAACCAATTCAGTTGCTCAGCACCCATGTACGCAGTCGCGTCGCTACCTTCGGTTTGTCGGTTCGGTGAGTTTGGACCACGATAGGATCGAAGGTCAAGAAAGAAAACATCCAGCAGAGGTCCATAAGGTATCGTTCGATAGATGCGGCTATGACCATCCGCAGTCGGGCGAATCGGCAGATACTCAAAAAACGCTTGTCGAGCGCGAGCGGCAAGGAGTGAAACGCTTTTGTCACGATAGCGGTTGTCCGACGTGAGTTTCTCGCCGGGATACCAATTGTTGAGCGTTTCATGATCGTCCCATTGAACGAAACTTGGTATCTCAGCGTTCATGCGACGAACATTAGAGTCCAACAGGTTATAGCGATAGTTAGCACGAAATTCGTCGATGGATTCCGCTACTTTGGATTTGCCTTCAGTGGTGACATTTTTCCAGATGCTACCGTCGTCGAGACGCAGTTCGGGTTCAATGGGGTTGTCGGCATAGCACACATCACCCGAGTTGATGAAGAAGTCGGGGCTGAGGCTTCGAATCGTTTCAAACGTCGTCATTCCGCCTCGCGCAACATCGATTCCATAGCCTTGTCCTGCAGTGTCACCAGACCAAGCAAATCGAACATCGCGAGCTTCGTTGGGAGCGGTGATGAGTCGTCCTGCTTGTGGTGCACTTAATTTGGAAAGATCATCTAAATCTTGAAATGTCACTCGGTAGAAAACTGGCTCACCCGGCTTTAGACCGTTGATGCGAAGTTTACCGGTAAAGTCGGTCGACTCGAGCACGTCTGGTCCCACGATTCTTCGCGAATTCTTGAAGAACTCATTGCTCGCAAGGTCGACGAGCATTCTCGATGACCTATCCGAACGACTCCAAAGGGTGGCGGACGTAGTGGACACATCGCCAGAGGCGACACCGCTTGGGATGTTGGGCCGTTGGCGATCTTCGGTGATTTCGTCAGTGAAATGAGATCGGGCTCGAGGCGCAGCGTAGGCGATGACGCTAAGTTGCGTTAAGAGTCTGTGAAATTTTCGGCGAGAAATCAATTCACTCATTGTTTTATCCCTTGCGTGATGTCATTGCAAACGTGTGTACAGACGCGTCATAATTGCAGGTTTCATAATAGAGCTGGCCGAGTCGTAAATGAATATAGGGATTGCCAATTCCTCCCGGACATTGGACTGCACGTTGATACCTCTTCAGAGCCGTAGGGAAGTCTCGCATCCGGAATTAGACTTCGCCAACAGATGACAAGATCCAAGTTGACGCCTCCCAATTCACTTTGTCGCTAGGAACATATTCCTGGGCTTCTCAGATAGATGGTTGGAGACAGCATCGCAACTCCGGTTGGAAACGGCGCTCCGAGCGAGATCAAGGAATGGCAAGCCATCATGGACCACCTTGCCTTCCGCAAAAAGGCGAACTACCATTCATTTCCCCATCCCCGTGGATGAACGCGTTAACGAAGTTCTCGCCATAAAAATCGGATAATTTTTTCACGTAAATCAAAAAGCAACCCTAGAACAAACGACAATCATGAAGACCAAGACTCCACTCGCTGTGATCAGCCTTGCGCTGATCGCAACGCTCGCGTTTCCGGTTTGGGCTCAAGAAGTCCTGCCCAAACCAGAACAGCCCTTCAAAGGCAAAATCGGCCGCACGGCTGCGGATTCCACACCGGACTTTCCCCAACCCCTCGGTGCGCCCAAGGGCGCGCCGAACGTCTTGCTCATTCTCACCGATGACGTGGGGTTCTCCGCTGCGTCCACCTTCGGCGGTCCGATTCCGACGCCGAGCTTCGATAGGCTGGCCAAGGCTGGTCTACGGTACAACATGTTCCACACCACGGCGCTGTGCTCGCCTACCCGCGCGGCGCTTATCACTGGACGCAACCATCACACCGCCCATACCGGCGTTATCACGGAAATGGGCACGGGGTTCCCCGGCTATGATTCGTTGATGCAGAAAAACTGCGGCACGGTCGGTGAAATCCTTAAGCAGAACGGCTGGAACACATCGTGGTTTGGCAAGAACCACAACGTGCCGGACTGGCAGAGTAGCCAGGCGGGGCCTTTCGACCTCTGGCCAACCGCACTGGGCTTCGAGTATTTCTACGGCTTCATTGGCGGCGACACCGACCAATGGCATCCGGCCATCTTTGATGGCACCAAGCCGGTCGAAGCGCCGCATGATGCCAAAGATTATCACTTCGACGCCGATATGGCCGACCACGCTATCTCGTGGATTCAGCAGCAAAACAGCCTTGCGCCGGACAAACCGTTTTTCGCCTACTATGCGCCGGGCCTCTGCCACGCGCCGCACCACGCGCCCAAGGAATGGATCGCCAAGTTCAAGGGCCAGTTCGACCAGGGCTGGGACAAGCTTCGCGAGGAAACACTCGCGCGACAAATCGCGCAGGGCGTCGTGCCCGCTGGCACGAAGCTCACACCCCGGCCAGAGCAAATCCCGTCGTGGGAATCGCGCAGTGCGGACGAGAAGAAACTCTACGCACACATGATGGAGGTCTATGCCGCCTGCCTGGCTTACTGCGATTACAACATCGGGCGGGTCATCCAGGCCGTGGAAGAGACCGGCGAGCTGGACAACACGCTCATCATTTACGAGATGGGCGACAACGGTGCAAGCGGCGAAGGCACGTTGCAAGGCATGGCCAACGAAGTCGGTGTCGCGGCCAACGGCGTCAAGGAAACCATTCCCTACCTGCTGTCCATTATGGACGATCTCGGCGGGCCGACGACCTACAACCACTATCCCGTCGGCTGGGCGCACGCGATGAACACGCCTTTTCAGTGGACCAAGCAGGTCGCCTCGCACTTCGGCGGCACTCGCAACGGCCTGGTCATCTCCTGGCCCGAACGGATCAAGCAGACCGGCCAAGTCCGCTCGCAGTTCAGCTCGATCATCGACATCGTGCCGACGATTCTCGAAGCGGCAGGCGTCAAGGAGCCGAGCATGATCAACGGCGTGAAGCAGAAGCCCATCGAAGGCTTCAGCCTCGTGAAGACCTTCGACAGCGCCAAGGAGCCTACGCCGCATACGTCGCAATACTTCGAGCTGATGGCTAATCGCGGCATCTATGAGAACGGCTGGATGGCCAACACCGAGCCGTTGAAACTGCCATGGGCACCACCCGGAGCAATCTTCAACCCGGACGACTTCAAGTGGGAGCTCTACCATGTTGCAGAGGACTTCTCGCAGTCGGAAAACCTCGCGGCGAAGTATCCCGCGAAACTGAAGGAACTGCAGGCGGCGTTCGACCGCGAAGCGAAGAAATTCAACGTCTATCCGCTTGATTCCTCGTTTGCCGAACGCGCCGATGTGCGCCTTCGCCCGAGCCTCACCCGCGGGCGCAGCACGTTCACCTACTTTCCGGGCACCATCCGCGTTCCCGAAGGCAGCGCGCCGGACACGAAAAACAAATCCTGGACCATCACGGCGGAAGTCGACATCCCCGAGGGCGGTGCCGAAGGAATCCTCGTCACGCAGGGGGGGCGCTTCGGCGGCTATGCCTTGCTCCTCATCGATGGTAAACCGGAGTTTGACTACGCGTTCTCGAACCAGCCTCAAGACAAGTTTCGCGTCATCTCGAAAGACAAGCTCGCCCCCGGCAAGCACACTCTCGTCGTGGACATGAAATACGATGGCCCCGGCATTGGCAAGTCTGCCACGGGCACGCTCTCTGTGGATGGCAAGCAGCTCGCGCAGGGCAAGATCGAACGCACTATCCCCATCCGCTTCTCACTCGACGAGACGATGGACGTGGGCCTGGACACTGGAACGCCAGTCGTCGAGGACTACGTCGGGAAGATGCCGTTCAAGTTCACTGGCAGCCTCAAGAAGGTCGTGATCGAACTTGGCAAGAGCGGCCTCGCGGCGAACGACCAGAAAAAACTCGACAACACTGCCCTCGCCGTCGCTGCGCAAGAGTAGTCGAGGCCAATATTCCTGGCCGCGCCCTTAACCATCGACGGGTGCGGCCTATAGCTCGGCAGTCCGAGGTCTGCCATTCTTTCCTGGTACATACCCAAATCCCCTGAAAAGGACGTGGCAGACAATGCAGGAAAGATAGTGGGAGTCCCCTCCGAAAATCATCACCGAATTTTTATGCTATGGCCCCATGCTGGCTTGGGGATTGGTGAAGTCCTGGGTTGCTTGAAAGTTAGTTTGACCATACTGATCCGTCGTGGGCGGGCAACAGGAAATTGGCTCGAGTTGATTTTGCTGCCAACGATTTATGTACTCTCCCGCTTTCGGCGTGGTTAGAGTGCGACGAATCTCATCTTCCATATGAAATCTGGAAATGTCGTCATTGAGAACGATAGGGGTAAGGAAAACTAATAATTCCTTGCGAGAATGTTGCTGTAAGTCGTACCGAAAAAGTCTTCCCAAAAGCGGGATGTCTCCGAGGAAGGGTACTTTTCGATGAACGACGTTTTCGGCGTTCGAAATCATTCCTCCCAGAACAACTGTTTCGCCTGTTTGAATACTTACTGTGGTTGTAGCAGTGGTGATATCTTTCACGGGTGCTTCAATGACCCTGCCTGTTGTCGTGTCGGTAAAGATCGGAACGCCAGACCCTCGAGCGAGTAGAAACGCACTTTTCTCCGTCATGACGTCGATCTGTACGCGCCCATCAGGACTTATTCGAGGTGTTGTCTTTAGGATGATTCCGGCTTTGTCTTGACGAATCACGGGATTGGCACTTCCTACGGCGTTGACGGTTACGCCATCGACCACGGGGACTTGTTGACCGATTTGGATGAAAGCTTCTTTGTTTTCAACGGTGCGAATTTGAGGTCGGCTCAACACATCCACCTTGAATTTTGAGTCCAAAGCTCGCAGTAGCGCGCTCACGGAATCTGAACCTGCGGATAGTACGAGTCCGCCAAAGCCTAGATCGCCATTCACTCGACCAGTACCAAGATTGGATAAAGCTTGTGTTCCTACAATACCTGGATTCACGGCATTATTCCCCAATGGGGCGTTGTTGAATGCGAATCCAGGAGTGGTAGATTTAGATAGAATCGTTTGATTCGTGGTTTGTACACCATTGGGGCTGGTGATCGTTTGATCAACCGTTTGGATGTTGTTAACAATACTACGATCAAAGAGCACCGAGTCCTGAATACCTAATTCAACGCCGAATTCGTTTGTGTTACCGATGTTTACCTCAACGATCAAAGCCTGTAAGATGACTTCGCGTGGAAATCGATCCAAATCGCAAATGATTCGATAGATAGTCGGAATGGACTCTACTGAACCACGGATGATTAAACTATTCGTGGTTGTCTCAGCGACTACACGATCGTTTTGGCCTGATTGGGAACCATTTTGTACATCTGCCCCACCAGCCTGTCCTGTGAGAAATTCCTGGATAGCCTTGGCAACATCCTCCGCCTTTGCATGCCTGAGCTGATACACCGCAGATGTATCATTGTTCCGCGCGAATCCTGTTTGCAAAAGCAAGTCTCGAATTCGTCTCAAGTGTGTACCTGTATCGATGACTATGACGCGCCCGGTGTTCGAGAAAGCGCGAACCGTTCCGATCCGGCTCTTCATCGCCATCACTTCTGCTAGAGCCGCTTGGGCATCAATTCCCTTCATCGGAATCGCGGCGCCAGCGACTTCATTTCGTCCAATCGAATCGATCTCGTCTACGGAGACGAAAGGTACTAAGTTATCAGCGATTGGTGATTCGGAATTCACCACGATGAGCCTGTCTTCGTTTCGCACAAGGATCGCACCGAGCGGAATCAGATGGTCATTGAAAATGTCGATCGCCTGTTGAGGCGAATGGGCGCGGTCATCGAAATAAGTGAACGTTCCATTTGGCTGAACTCCCATGCTTAGAGAGAACCCCATCGAATTAGAAAACTCCCGAAGGATGGCAATCCAAGGAGCGTCTTTGACATTGAACGTCCAGGTACGATGTTGCACTCGTTCCTGGTTCATTGTCGGAGGAGGCAGTTTGTAATACGTTGGTTGTGTTTGTGGAACGGGGTTCGCAGTGGGCCATAACTCTTGTGAAAAAACTTTTGAGATGAGAATTGCTTGGAGTAGCATAAAAATCAGAAACCAGCGATGACTGCATTGATTTCGAATTTTCACGAATTAACTCTATGCTCTCATTGTCCGATTTTGCTCTCGAAACAGTCGATCTGTCCCCACAATCGCTTTAATCGGCAAACTCGACCGATTTTATGACCGAAAACCGGGAAAAAAAGAACTTTGACTCAGATCTCCTAACTTAAACGCATCGCAGTGAACGGGGTCACGAGTTCGGCCCATGCAGTCAATCACCAAGGAATCGCAGCATTGACCTGAAACGCTGCATTAGCCTCTACCGTTGCCTCGGCCTCGGCGATTCGATTCCCGAGCTCCAACCGACAAAGCGATTGATTTATCAGGATTTGTACGTTGTCTTTCGAAACGCTCATGACTTTAGCGTTGATTCCTAATTCGCTCATATCTCCATCGGTCTCGAGCGCGATGTGCTTTCCTGATTCCGAATCGTACAAAATTGCCCTTTTTTTCCCGTTGGTTTGAATGATCCCAACAAGCCGGGTCGTTTCCTTTGGATCGATTTTTAGCATTTCTGTCGTTTCCTCGACTTCGCTCGACTCCTCAACCAAAGAAGCGGGGGGCAATGAAGCGGGGGGGAAAGAAGTCTCGGACTTCGAACTCTTACGCCGGAACAAGTCATTCTGCTCAATCGCAAGAGCGGTCTGGTTGCTGCTACTTGGTTCCAGATTTGGAACTGAATTACTACTATCGTTTAACACCAAGACTTCGATGCCCGCAGAAAATGAATTTACTTCGGAATCCGCTCCACCCTGCTTCTGCAAGCTTAGAAAATTGATCTGATGCAGTAAATCGGTGCCAAAAAATTGATCGAGGAATGTGCCGATCTGCGTCGAAGTTGCTTCGGCTTGAACAGTAAACTGTATCTTGCTCCCAATATCATCCATGGTGATAGGCGATGAGCCTGTCACAATAGTCGAACTCAAACCGCTTGTTTCAAAACAACGGAATAAGTATTCTTGATAAACGACGGAGGCAGATTCTAAGTTATTAGGTAAGCTTCGCTCGACCTGTGAGGCGACGGAGTCTGCCTCACGTTGAGCAACTGCGTACTCCAGTTCCAGGTCGTGCAGATGACGTTTTGCTTTCGTCAATTCATTCTGCGATGAATTGGAACCGTCCAGCGCGTTAAGTAGCGTGCCGTATAGCAAGGATGCACAGAGCGTCGCAACGAGTCCAATACCCAAATACTTCTCACGCTTATTCATGACTCTCATCTTCAGTTTCGCTATTCAAGGTTGATTGTTCTTCAGCGGAAAGCACGCGAACTTCGATACGAAAGTGAGCTGGGAATTCAGGATCAGCTACCGAGGGTTCGATGGCTTGGGGTTGGACGGCATACATTCCTGGTTCCGCGAGCAAATCGCGATTGAGGGTCAGTACATCGTTGGCGGAATGCGCTAAGCCTTCTAGTCGAATCGTGGGCATTGTATCGCCGGAGCTTGCTTCAAACTGAGCTCTCGATATGTAGAGATTGCGTTCGTTTCCGATGTGTGTCACAAGCTTTGTTAACTCAGCCCCCCAGTTCACAGTACGAGATTGCCACTCCTGGATCGCGCTAGCCGACTGTCTTTTGGGAGCCAAGATAGCAATTCGCTCCTCAATCTGTTTGACCTTCTGTTGAATTCGAGTGAGCTCCGCAGCTCGACTGGCTGAAAAAAGGTAACCAAACGAAAGCCCAACTACTGCAATGCCAGCGGCCACCTTTCCATTTTTCTTCCAGCGTTTGAGAGATAGCAATTTGTGGTCTGTTGCTCTCCAGGGCGACGCAAAGTTGATCGAATGGGAAGCCCTGTTTTGAACCATCCGAACGATACAATCGGCTTTAGAACAGTGCTTCAGTTGAAATCCACTACTCTTCGCCAAGATACTCAATGAGTTAAGGTCCCCCTCCGATTCGATATCAACTAGCAGTATTGGAGTAGCGAACGGATTGGTTTCATTCGTTTCAAGGAGGGCATTTCGCAGTTGATTGATCAGTCCGACAAGAGTTCGAACATTTTCTTCGTGTGTCCCTTTAACCATTGCCGACTGTACTTGGATGGCTCGGCCCCCGAGTCCAACCACCACGTCCCATTGTTGTTGATTGTTTGTGACAAAAAACTGAAACGAATCAGAATTCAAATTCGATGAAAGTGGTAACGAGAGTTCGGCGAGCGTGATCGATTCAACTTTGCAACCCATTAGTCGAAGCGTCTCTTGAATACCCTGGAGGGTTGGCTTTGCTATGGTTGCAATCAGCACTTTTTTTGTTGATGCGTTGCCAACATCGGGTATCAGCGTGAAATCATATTCGATACCGCCAAACGATTCTCCGAGTACTGCCTCCAATTGCATGGATACAAGATTGGGGATTTGATCATCTGTGCAGGTAGGGAGTTCGATCAGGCGAAGACAAGCGACGGTCCTTGGCAGACAAACGATAGCGGTCGAGATTGAAAGCCCACATTCAGCGAGACGCTCGTCCAACCATTGAGCAACCGCTTTCGGATCCTGCCAGGGGATGTCGCCGGGGTTCTCCCATTGAAACAAGTGACGCTTCGCGGGTGCGACCGCAGAAGTAGCAACCACGGAATCAGAAGCCCCAATCGGGGAGATTCGAACGGTGTTCCGTTTAAACTCCACGATCGCTCTGCACCTGATCTGGAGACTTCGCAGTGCGCTGTCGACTCGCGACTGAAGCATATTTCTCTAACCTTGCTAAAAGCCTATAGGTTGTTTATTGGACGAATGGAGCCTGTTTGTCGGTGCGTTTTCCAAAGGGAATCCATACCTGAGGAGTGCAAAATTTTGATCCGTCCCGGTGAAATGGTTCCATCAGGAGAGAGTGTTAGTCCAGAAATAATCTCTTGAGTTTGGCTTGAAACAAATTGAATTTGCACGGAACTAGAAAATCGGAATGACGTCATTTCCGGGTCGTCAACTGGTCTTCTGGATTTATTCCGAGAATCATTCATCGGTTTGATTGTTAGCCTCCGAGACTGTGGATCAAATTCGACAAACTGCTTCACCCCAGAATGAATCGCCATGCGATTAGACTCTGCGATGATGCGTTCCAACTCGGATTCTGTCGTCGCAAGTTCGTTCCGCTGAATCCAGTTGGTGATTCCCGGTATGCAGACTGACATCAATACGATGAGCACGGCGAGCACGGCGATGCATTCGATTAAGGTGAATCCACTAGATTGACGATGGCTCATGATTATTCCCAATTACCAATATCATCTTCCGAGTCAAATATCCCGTCCACGCCAGCCGATACGATATCGTAACCCTGTACATTCCTCTTTCCTGGATTTCGGTATTGAAGCAAATTGCCCCACGCATCTTTCGCCGGTTTCTCCAAATAAGGACCCTTCCAGCGCGTATCTCGTTTACCGCTTTGTATCAACACTTTGAGACCATCGGCTGATGATGGAGGATTGCCAAGGTGATCGAGTGCATAAAGTTTGATGGCTTGGTTTAGCCCTTCGATACTAATCATCGTTGCGTCTACATTTGCCGACTTCTGGCGGCCGAGTATTTTGGGGACGACTAGCCCCATGATGACGAGGAGGATTGCAAGGACTAAAAGTACTTCCATTAGGGTAAAGGCAGTGCGAGCTCGGGAAGATTGTTTCATGATTCTCTCTGAGGACAGTTGGGAAATACATTCGAGGTTTTTCGGCTCATGAATTTAGGCCAATCCCTGGCCTTCAAACACGGGCAAGAGCAATGCTAAAACGATGAAGCCGACCAGTAACGCCAACACCAACAGCATCGCCGGTTCCAAAAGTTTGACCGAAAACTCGATTCTCTTGCGAGTGCGTGTTTCTACTTGGATTGCAATTTTGACTAGGACCGAGTCGAGAGTATTGGATTGCTCGCCGACGCCAAGCATGGCGAGTATGTCTCCAGGTACTTGTTTCGATTTGGCAAGTTGCTGTACAAGCGATCCTCCTCTTGCAACGGAGTCTCTCGCTGCTTCAATGGCATGGCGAAGCATGCTATTCCCAACAACGGTTGCAGAGGTATCAATCGCCTTGAGAATCGGAATTCTGTTCTCAAGCAGCGTTCCAAGGACTCGACAGAATCTCGCCAGGGCAAGATCTCGGGCTATTGGTCCTAGGAATGGAATTCGCGAAAACGTTTTTTCACAATACAAGCGTAGTTGAGCAATTGGGACCGAACAAAATAGAGTCACGACCGCTATCACGAATCCCAGAATTCCAAAAGCTCCGTAATTTTTCGCTAGATTGGCGGTCGCCAGTAGAACGGTCGTTGCCCATGGCATTTTCCCAGCCTGACGTAGCGATACGAATAGTGGTTCGAACTTCGGTACGAGAAACACCAAAATCCCGGGAACCAATATTGCAGCGACGGAAACCAAGATTATCGGATAAGCCATTGCCCCCCAAATACTCGACGTCAATGAAGCTTGCCATTCACGCACTTGAAGGGTTCGGGCTAGCGACTCCCTCAAAAAGCCACCTTCTTCGCCTGCCCGAATGACACTCAAATCGATAGTTGGGAATGCACGCGGATGAGACTGTAGGGCATCGCTGAGAGTGCTCCCTGATGTCACTCGTTCCATGATGTCGTCGATCATCTGTTTTGCGGATTCGGATTGTTCTTGGTTGCGAATAACTTCCAACGCCTTCAGAATGGGAACGCCAACTTCCAATTGGTCGTGTAGCATCGAGTAAAACTGTGTTACCGCACCCGAGCGAAGCTTTCCCCGAAATCGATTGCTGACTCGCACTTCCGCGAGCTCAAAAGCGAATAGCCCAACTTGTTGCAGTTTGCTCAATGCATCCTGTCGCGACATAGCTTCTATACTTGATGCGACAATTTCGCTTTTTGAGTCCAAAGCTTTGTATTGGAAGGCTTGCATTATTTTTGCAATTGTAGTGCGATGAACAGGTGGCGACCGATGTCGTCCAAGCTTATTCTACGCAATTCTGTGCCCTTGATCGGTCTCCATTCTACGGGAATGCAAAAAACGTCGTGCACCCAGGGATTCTACCGAGTTGTTGCTGCGTTGGGAAATATGATTTTTCTTTTCGAACGAGGGAAATGACAATACGGTGTTGTACGTTCGCAACGCGCGCGTTGAATGTTGCAACGCCATGATCGGGTGTTGCGTTATGACATCGAGCGATTGGTCGCGGCGTTAGTTCGACGGCCACAGCTTTGGGCGGCAACCAAACAGCTTTGGGCGGCAACCAGTCTGACGTGCAGCACCAGCCTGACATTGGGAGAGTCGGCAAAAAAGCCTTTGTATTGCTGAATTGTTTGCACTAGAATTCCGGTTGAGGGTGTACGTGTACGTTTTATCCTGTGTTTCGGCTGCGTGGCTGCTTTCCAGAAGCCGCGCGGGGACAGTCGTTTGTTTGAATCACCATGAATAGACCATTCGACTTTCGAAGAAACGCTCGTAACGGCAACAGTCTTCTCGAAGTCCTAATCGCAACGTCCATACTTCTGGTTTCCATCGCCGCAATCGGGAATCACATCAACGTTGGGGTGCAGGCCGGCCTGCGAGTGCAATTGGAATCGGAAGCGTCGTGGCACTGTCAAACCATCCTGCAAGAGGCGATCGCGGAGCCTAGTCGGCGATCGACATCCATGCCCTTGGCGGTCCCTAATCACAAAGACTGGCTATACCAAGTCGACATCAAAGACGACCCTACATTGAACTTGGATCTTATCACGGTCGCGGTTTGGAAGCCCGGCAAACATGAGAGGATTGCCCGTATGCAATTGGCTCAATTCGTTACGACCCGCAGTATTCCTGAGACCAGCCCTGAGAGGGTTATACCTTGACAACGCGGGTGAATGGTCGAAAGCTACCAACGGCAGCTAGACGTTCTGGCTATACACTGCTCGAGTCCCTGCTCGCTTTATCTTTGCTTTTGGTTTTAATGGTTACTGTCATTACAGCGACTAGCCTTTTCATGCAATTTCGCTCGCAAGCAGCCGATCGAATTCTTCCGGCTTTCTCACTGACGAGTTTATTGGAAGATATTGGCAGTGATTTGCGGTCAGCGGAAGGGTACACAACGGAAGACTATCGAGAATTCGATGCTAGCCAGTCCGAAGTGTTCGATTCGCAGATCGGAGAACGAGTACTGAACATTGACATCAGTCGTTTGGGAAGTCGAGTTCATTTCGTAGGAAACGAAAGTGCTTTTGTCGTAGTCAGACTAGGCAGCAATTCTAGGTTTTACGAGGCCAGCTCCCCATTGTCGGCCCCCCGGCAATCAGTTCTATGGATCGGTCCCGATAGCAATGAGGTTCGCTTGGCGACACACCGCTCTGGTAAGCAAACGCTCGAACATACGATTCAACGCCCGAAGAAATCGTCTGGACTCGTACGAACGGAATTAGACGACAAGAATCAAGTCACTTCGGCGAATTCCATCGAAGAGGTTTCTAGAATCGCATTTCGCTACTTCGACGGTCGAGTTTGGCATTCCAAGTGGAATAGTTATCTGAAAGGTAATCGGCTTCCGCACGCTGTTGAAATCATCCTTGAGCTTAAAGAGGGACTTGCCTCGCCTTTTCGAACCGTCATTTGTATTCCCGCCGGCACCTCCAGTTTTTTTTTGGCTGAGACTTTTGATACCAAAATTGTGGGTGCGAAACCAACCGCTGCGATTGTCCGACAGAATGCAATTCCATGAAACATAGTCCAGTAAAGAGTAATACCAAGTCATGCAAACGAGCCGACAGAAGACGTGGGATCGCATTGCTATTTGTACTCGTCGTTGTCGCAGCATTAAGCTTAGCTGTCTACAATTTCACCAGAAAATCGGTGTCGCTTCTGGAGGCAAGCCATGCCCACATCGACATCGTAAAACAACGTCTATTAGCTGAGTCGGCTATTTCGGTGTCCTTGGCACGGATCAAGAAAGGAAATCTTGCCCAATCAAATCCTGTTCGCTACGGCCAGGGAGACTCTGGTCAAGTAACGAGCCATATTATTAACCTAGAATTCGATAACGAACGCATGGGTCACTTTGCCGTTGTTCGTCGAATACCGCATCCCGGCTCAGAACCGGAATTCGGAATGCAAAACGAATCAGCAAAGATCAACCTCAACGCATTAGCGTCCTCGGAACGCAATCGTGAGCAGATTGTATCCAAATTGATGTTTACCCCAGGCATGTCCGCACCTGTTGCCGATGCGATCGCCGACAGATTGCTGGCGAACAGAGATAAAAACAAAGGAAACTCTCCGACATCGAGGATGCCCAGCCCTTCGCCGAAACTGGAAGATCTTGCTAGTCTCTTGACGATTCCAGGAGTAACGCCTCACCTGCTCTTTGGTGAGGATCAAAATCAAAATGGACAATTGGATGATAATGAGAATGATGGCTCACAAAACCTGCCTATGGACAACGCCGACGGACAGTTGGATGCAGGATGGTCATCCGAATGGACGGTCACGGGGGCCGAGAGCAACCTTCGACACGATGGCACTGCCAAGATAAATCTGAATCAACCGAACCTCGCCATGCTCTACGATGAATTGTCCGCAGAATGCGGCGATGACCTCGCTCGGTTTGTTGTGGCTTGGAAAGTAGGATCGCCCCAGTACTTTGATGAAAATCCCGAGTCACTGGAGCAAGCTCGGAAGAGCTCCGAGTTGGAAAGGGAAAACACGTTCCAAGATCGTCTACGGGAACAGCTTGGCGACGACAATTCGGATGCAACGAAAATCGGCGGCGACAATTCGAACGTGCGAAACGGCATCCTCCTTAGCAACAAAGGCCGAAGGCTTCGTTCGTTATTCGATCTAGTAGGTTGTAAGGTTCAGGTTTTTATTGAAACGACCGACGTGGTTTTGGTCTCGCCGTTTCCGAGCGACCCAGCCAGCCTTCAACGCATTCTTCGAGATTGGGAAATGAAAACGACGACTAATGATCAGCCTACCCTCGAAGGTCGTATTGATATAAACCAAGCCTCACTCGCCACACTGAGATCGATTGATGGTAAGCGCCCATCATGACCGGGGTTAGATTTCGGCGGCGCGGGCTTGATTTGCGGGGTAGTTTTTGCTTGTGGCAACTTGGCCACTTATCCCGAAACCAAACCAACTCGCGAGGCATTCGTGAC
>Ga0247840_10001733_pt1 | contig 41428 bp, 31 predicted proteins | sample LaCruzMarch2015__FD_192404 | JGI IMG/M metagenome (GOLD analysis project Ga0247840, IMG submission 192404) | Freshwater microbial communities from meromictic Lake La Cruz, Castile-La Mancha, Spain - LaCruzMarch2015_17m | ecosystem: Environmental > Aquatic > Freshwater > Lake | place: Spain... | reverse complement strand
TTAAAGAGCTTTTACCAATTGAACAGATATCGAAGTACAGCGATACCGTGATTGGCTTTCTTTTGATCGGGATCGGATGCTGGGCCATTTTTCGCACATATCTGCGCCACTCACATAGAAATCGTCCCCATTCTCATTTTCACACACAGCCGTTTTTGTACGCCCATTTTCACAAGCATACCCATCATACCGGAAAGGTTCATTCAGATGGACATTCGGATGGTCATGATCATGAACATTCAGGAACGGTGCGGCAAAATGTATTTACAGCACTGTTTATCGGCATCATCCATGGATTTGCCGGATTCAGCCATTTGTTTGCATTGCTTCCGTCCCTTGCTTTACCTACGGTGATGGCGTCAGTGATCTACATTTCTGCCTTTGCGGCAGGAACAATTTTTACCATGGTGCTGTTTGCCTTTATCCTCGGAATGGTCGCCTTCAAATCGATCGTTAAGGATAAAAAGGAATTTTTGAAGTGGTTTACCTTTGGTGGAGGAGTACTGGCCATTGCCATTGGGATATTGTGGCTTTTCCATCCGGTATAATTTCAAGTAATTATGCTCTTCCATACCCTCATTTTTATTTATCTGTTTCTGCCGGTTACACTATTCTTTGTTTACATTTCACGCAAAAGCCTTCGGAATATCATCTTGTTCATCGCCAGCCTTGTCTTTTCGGCCTGGTTCCAGGTTTCTTTATCTCTTGTTCTCATCGGTTCCATCACGCTCAATTATTTTGCCGGGATTGCCATTGATCGTGCATCGGATGATAAAAGGAGGAGAATCCTGTTCCTGGTCGCTGTGTTCTTAAATCTATTTTTGCTTGCGCTCTTTAAATATCTCAGTTTCCTTAGCAGCGCTGTTTCCGACCTGTTATCCCTGACCGGGATTAATCCTTTTGTTGTCAAGGAATTCGGAATGCCTTTGGGCATCTCATTTTATACGTTTAAGGCGCTCAGTTATCTTATCAGTGTTAAACGCAAAGAGGCGCCGGCTCAGAGAAACTATATCGATCTGGCAGTTTACATATCCATTTTTCCGCAATTGGTGGCAGGTCCGATAGACAGGTACCGAACCTTGTCGCCACAGTTGTCGGACCCATCCTGTTCCTTTGAGAAGTTTTCATCCGGCATTAAAAGGTTTGCCCTTGGCCTGGCCAAAAAGGTGATCATTGCCACACCACTTGCCCTGGTGGCCGATAAAATTTTCGATAGTCCGATCTCTCAGATGAATGCTCCTGTTGCATGGTTTGGCGCCATCTGTTACACGTTACAAATTTATTATGATTTTGCAGGCTATACCGATATGGCGATCGGCGTTGGAAAGATGTTCGGATTGGAGTTCACCGAAAATTTCAACTTTCCATACAATGCCCGCTCCGTCAGGGAATTCTGGAAGCGCTGGCATATCACTTTGTCGACCTGGTTGAGAGATTATCTCTTTCTGCCCCTGGCCTATGCCCGTTCAAAAAAGATGTTGAAGGAAAAATACCTGCACATGAAAACGGATAACTGGGTATATGTCTATGCCACGATCATCACCTTCCTGCTCTGCGGATTATGGCATGGCGCGGCATGGACCTTTGTGATCTGGGGTTTATTGCATGGTGTGATGATGTCCATTGAGCAATTGGGTTTTGGAAAAATCCTGAAAAAAGCGTTCAAACCCATACAACATGTGTATCTGTTATTTTTCCTTGTTTTGTCGTGGGTCCTTTTCCGTTCAGCATCCATCCAGGATGCCATTCATTATTTAGGCGCCATGTTCGGCGGAGGCGGACAACCGGAAGATCTCTCCCTGGTCATAAAATATTTTGACATCCAAACGATGCTGGTTTTGATCATTGGCATTGCCGGATCAACCCGGTTCTTCCAATACATCATAGATTATATCAGCTCCCTGATGATTAACAGAAGTCCCATCATCCGGACTATATCGACCCATGTCTATTACCTGTCGGGAATTATCTTCATGATATTGGTTTTGGCATTATCTACTGTGTTTATCATTGCAGGGACCAGCATTCCTTTCATCTATTTCAAATTCTGACGGATGAAGAAGACGGTAAAAACATATAATATTCTTCTGACCTTACTTTTCCTGGGCGTCATCCTGATTTGCTTTTTGAATGATGTTTTCCGGTTTTACAAAGTACCTGATATAAGCACGACTGAGAACAGGAAACCGGCTTCAAAACCAATAATCGACTTCAGTTTGCTGGATCCCTTCCCGAAAAATTATGAGAACTATTTCAATGATCAGTTCCCTTTCCGGCAGGATCTGAGTTTGATGAATACCCTGATATGTTTTTTTTATTTTCATCAATCCCCCTTGCCAAAGGAAGTCGAATTGGGTCAGCATGGATGGCTTTTTTATTATAAGAAAGAGAGTGAAATTTACAACGGCAAACTAAAACTGGATGATTGGCAGGTCGTATCGGTAGTAAAAGATCTCCATGATCGAACCCTGATGTACCGGAAAAAGGGAATCAGGTTTTATGTTGCTTTCGCTCCCATGAAAGCGGAGGTTTACCCGGAGAACGCACCATTTAATTACAGACGTGCGCCCGGCGGAACGCTTACCGACAAAATAACAGAAACCATCAGGAGGGATTCTGTCATTCAGTACATTGACCTGAAAGAGGGCATGTTGAAATCAAAAGTTTACGGACGTTTATATGCTGTAAACGACAATCATTGGAACAAAATAGGGGCATTTTATGGATACAGTGAAATCATCCGCAGGATCAGGCTGGATTTTCCTTCAGTTAAGCTGCTGACAAAGTCGGATATACAATTTACAGCCAGGAAAACGCCTCCGGGAAACCTTGCCATAATGATCGGACTTCAGAAATATTTATACGAAACGGATTATGTTCCCAACTTTAAGAATAAAAAGGGCCAATTTTCCATCGGGACGCATAAAAAGCCTGATTGGGCTGTTCCGATCGACAATTATGAATATGTCATGAACACCGGCGATTCGACCCTGCCCAATGCCGTGTTTATCCGTGATTCATTTACCGATGCCCTCATGCCGTTTCTCGGCGAGTCGTTCAATAAGAGCACCTATATCTTCGATGGCTGGAGGTACCTGACCAACGGTGCAATCATTGATGACCTTAAACCGGAAATTGTAGTCCTCCTCATTTTCGAACCCCATATTTCCCACTTGGCGGGCGTATGGTGAGCCGCTATCGCAAATCAATCTGAATTACAGCCCAGAAATTTATCAAAAGCGTTATCTTTGATGATGGAAACTCATTCAGCGATGGCCATAGAAACAAACCGTTTGTCTCAGGAAGATTATCTGGAATTATTTTCAGATCTGCATCCCCCGTTTGAGCATGACGAAGGAGCCATGATAGAAGCCAACCGGTGCATCAACTGTTTTGATGCTCCCTGTACGAAATTGTGTCCTGCAAAAATCGACGTTCCGCATTTTATCAAACAGATCTCCTCTGGAAATATAAAAGGATCAGCCCGTACAATATTTTCATCCAATGTAATGGGGGCAGGATGTTCAAAGGTTTGCCCGGTTGAAAAGCTGTGCGAAGGGGCCTGTGTTTTTAACCTGCTGAAGGAGGAACCGATTCAGATTGCAAAACTGCAACGATATTCTTCCGAACGGGCCATGAAGGAGCAATGGCGCCTGTTCGAGCGCAAAGCCTCCACCGGGAAAAAAGTGGCCGTGGTGGGTGCAGGTCCGGCCGGACTGGCCTGTGCACATGCCCTGGCGCTGGAGGGGATCGATGTGGACATTTACGAGAAGGAGGAAAAGGCGGGCGGCCTCATGACCTATGGCATTGCAGCCTACAAGGTAACCCCGGAGTTCTGCCGCGAGGAGGTTGATTTTATCATCTCCATCGGGGGAATTGAGATCCACCTCAACAAGGAACTCGGCAAAGATATAAGCCTGGCGGAACTCCGGGAGCAATACAGCGCCGTGTTCCTTGGCATCGGCGTCGGAATGACCCGTAAGCTGGGCATCCCCGGAGAAGAGCTGGAGGGGGTGGTGGATGCCATTTCGTTCATTTATGACCTGCGTGCAAACGGCTATTCTGCCGTTCCGGTTGGCGACCGGGTGGCTGTGATTGGGATGGGGATGACCGCGATTGATGCCGCCACGCAGTCGAAAAGGCTGGGAGCAAAGGAGGTGACGATGATCTACCGGCGGTCGAGAAAAGAAAAACCCTGTACCGAGGCACAGCTTAAGGTTGCCCTGCTTGATGGCTGCTCGATCATCTGGCTTGCAAGTCCGGAAGAAATTATCGGAGAAAATGGCCATGTAAAGAGGCTGATATGTCATAAAATGAAATTGGGTTGGCCCGACCCGGCAGGGAGGCGGGTAGCCGTTGAAACCGGTGAAACATTTGCCCTTGAAGTGGACATGGTCATAAAGGCCACCGGCCAGATACCTTATGAAGCGCTACTGAATGGATCATCCATCCGTAACAGAGGTGGAAAAATAGTCATAGGTGGCTGCGCTGAGACCAACATTCCGGGAGTATTTGCCGGAGGGGATGCCGTGAATGGAGGAAAAGAGGTGGTAGATGCTGTTCAGGCAGGTAAATACGGGGCAGAGGCGATATTAGCCTATCTCACATCGTTGTAAAATTCAGATCATCCATGGCAAACCTGCAATCCGCTTTTCTGGGAATAAAATCACCAAATCCTTTCTGGCTGGCATCCGGTCCGCCCACCGACAAGAAAATGAATGTCCTTCGCGCCTTTGAAGCGGGATGGGGTGGCGTAGTTTGGAAAACCCTGGGAACGCAGGTAAAAAATGTATCCTCCCGCTATTCTTCCCTGAATTTCACCGGAAGGAAGATCGCCGGTTTTAACAACATTGAGCTGATCTCCGACCGTCCGCTTGAGATAAATTTGCAGGAGATCAGGGAGGTGATGCGGCTTTTTCCCGACCGTGCCATGGTGGTCTCGCTCATGGCCGACAACGACCGTGTGAGTTGGCACGAATTGGTAAAGCGGGTGCAGGACAACGGCGCCCACGGGCTGGAGCTGAACTTCGGCTGCCCGCACGGGATGGTCGAACGGAGGATGGGCGCCACGGTGGGTCAGGATCCTGACATTGCCCGGATGATCGTTGAATGGGTGATGCAGGTGGCGGAGCTGCCGGTCATCACCAAGCTTACGCCCAATGTGCATTCCGTGGTACCGGTGGGGAAGGCGGTGGTGGAGGCGGGCAGCCATGGCCTTTCGTTGATCAACACCATCCAGTCGGTTACGGGGATCGACCTGGATACCCTGATCCCCAATCCAAACGTGGGAGGCCATTCAGCCTTCGGCGGTTACTGCGGACCGGCGGTGAAGCCCATCGCCCTGAAATTCATTACTACTCTGGCCCAGGATGAGGCTACCTGCCGCACACCCATCTCCGGCATCGGCGGCATCACCACCTGGAAAGATGCAGTTGAATTTATTTTACTTGGCGCAGGAAATGTGCAGATTTGCACCGCGGCCATGCTTGGCGGATTCAGGATTATCAGAGACCTGTGCGACGGGATGAATAACTGGATGGATGAAAAGGGGTATAGCACCATTGATGATTTCAGGGGCTTGTCAGTTCCCCATCTCACCAGGTGGGAGGAGCTTGACCTCAATTTTCATGTGGTTGCCGATATCAGCCAGGATAAATGCATTCACTGCGGATTGTGTTACATCACCTGCGAGGATACGTCGCACCAGGCCATTTCCAAGGAGGATGGTTTTCCTTACAACACATACAAAATAAAGGAAGAGGCATGTGTGGGTTGCAACCTTTGCAAGATTGTGTGCCCTGTTGACGGGTGCATTGCAATGAAGGAGCAACGAAAAGGAGCTGAATACCTTAACTGGAAAGAGTTTCAGGAAAGGGGACTGCCCCTCAGCGATCATTGAACCGCCGAAAAAATCATTGGTTTTGCTGGTAATATTCCCAGGAGGAGAGGATCCTTTTCACCGTGACCAGGGATGAGGTATCCACGACAAATTCACTGAACCCAATCGGGTGAAGCGGGTTGGCCCAGTCGTAGGTATATCCGAGCCTTGTCCATGGAAAGGCCGCGGTGGAGGAGGTGTCATACTTGTTTTTGATCTCATTCATAAACCAGGATATGTGTTTCTGGCTTGCCGTGGAGGGGAAATAGAGCTCCGCCTCATGGTCGGTGATCTCAGGATCGGGGGTGGAGCGGAACAGGTTCTCAGGGTAAACCCAGAATTCGACAAAATAGTCGTTCTGGGTGTCGGGCGGCATGCCCAGCATCTGGGCGATGCGCAAATGGAGGTCGGATTGGGTATTGAAATGGCTTTTTTTAAGAAACCCCATAATTTCCGGAACTGTCGTAATCCAGGAAAGATAGGCCATGTTGTTGCTTGTTTTGAAGGTCTTTCCCACCGGCCAGTACTGGGTGGTACCTTGTTTCATCCATGACACCACCAGCAGACGCATCTTCCCGGTTGAATCGCCCGACCAGGTGAGGTTCCCCTCTCCGGCCATGCTGTCGTTGTAATAATTTATGGAGACAAGGCTCCGGTAAATTTCATACGGCTCGGCCGTTTTGGCATCGATCACCGCCAGTTTGTATTGTTTTTTCAGGGCGGCCATATCCGGCCCCGTGGGCTCATAGATGGTCTCCTTCTTGCTGCATCCATAGAAAAGGATCAGTGCAAACAGCGACAGTTTATAAAAGTGCTTCATAACCTGGGTCTTTTAATTCAAGGTGAATATGCTTCCTGTAAAGTTAATAATTTTTTACAGTGATTATGCAATTACCTTATCTGCCATCTTCTGCCTGAAAATGCCAGCAGGATCATGCCAAGGGTGGTCACAACCAGATAATGGGCCAGGCCCAATTCCTGCGATTCCCGGGTCGCCCCCACAAAATCGAACCAGGGTACACTGTTCAGGATCCCGTAAACCATGATCGTGAACATAACCTCGAACAATTTGCTTCCCCGCGTCAGAATACCCGAAAGAATGGCAAAGGCCGGGACAAACAGGGCCCCCGCCACGACAGCAAAGACGCCATAGAAATTCCCGGTTAACAGCGTTCTGAGGAGGACAGGGATGGCGAGGGCAAGAAGGATAAGCACTGCGGCCGAAAAGGTTGCCGGCAGCTGTCGCCAGAGCGGAGAGGGGGCAGAAAAAATATATTCATTGCACCGGCTGGTCACCTCCCTCGATCCCAGTTTTGAAAGGGTGAGAATCTGCAGAAACCAGACCAGGGGCAGGGCAAACTTGTGGGCAAATTCAAGCGGGGCGAAAAGGGATGCAGCGAACAGGCCGGCAGTAAGCACCATCCAGAGGGTGGGTTTACCCCTGAATGTCATAAGCAGTTCTGCCTTGACCAGGCTGAAAAAACCGAACCGGGCTTTTGCCGCGGGTAGTTCGCGGTATTTTATCTGTAGCGGCATCGGGACATCATCCATCCGGATCTCCCTTTTCTTCCTGAACCATAGATTCGGTTGCTTCCTTTCCCTCTTTTCTGAAGCATCAAACCTGTTAAACCGGAGGGAACCCAGCAGCACCAGTCCGAAGGCCATCGCCATCCAGAAAATACGCTGCAGGATGATCCCTGGAGTCCAGGTCATGCCATCCCAGGTGAACACCTTGCATGATCCAAGTTTATCCCTAATGATGATGCCTGTTCCAAAACTGTTGTTCCAGTCGGGATGTGCACCAGCAATGGATTTCTGAATTTCAAGCATACCCGTGTTGACTGCAAATACATCGGTGGCCTGCGACCCAAGACCGCCTGAGACCAGGAATATCCAGACGAAAAAATAGGCGATGTTCATGAATCCCCGGCTGATGCCCGAAAGTGAGTCAAAGAACAGACCCAGGGCTGCGATGATAAACATGCCCGGAACCGTGAGGATGAGCAGCGGTAAAAGCAGTTTTCCCAATTCAACCTGGTTTGTTTCGCCGCGAACCATAAACATGACCACGGTCATGACCGCGATCACAGCCAGCATCACGAGGAGCACGGCAAAGTTGCTGAACAGTTTGCCGGTAAGGTATTGCACCTTGGAGATCCTGGTCGTGGCAATGATCTGTCCGACCCCGGTATCTTCATCCCTTTTCACCGAATTGTTTACCAGGTAAAAGCCGACCAGGGCGAAAAAGGGGATGCACATGGCCACCATGCTGCCGATCCAGGCTGAATTGTAGAATCCGCGGTAGTTGCCGAGCGACACCATCGTGTAACCGGCATTCACGGGCGGCACAAATGAATACATGACAAAGATGCACACGCCGATGGCGATCAGGAAATAATAACTGCGGATGCGTTGCAGGAAATCGGCCCTGGCAATATGAAATATGCTCGTTCGGGCGTATTCAGTCTCCATGGTTTCCTCCGTTTTTTGCAGCTGAAATAACGCGCATGTACACATCTTCGAGGGTCCCTTTTTCGACCGGGAAGGTACGCTCCAGCACCCGGCCCTGGAATACGATGGCAATTTCGCCGGCCACCGATTCAATGTCGGAGACGATGTGGGAGGAGAGAATGACGATCCGTTCGCCGGATAGGTCGGCCAGCAGGTTCCGGAACCGGATGCGCTCCTCGGGATCGAGGCCCACCGTAGGTTCATCGAGGATCAGCAGTTTCGGATCGCCGATCAGGACCTGGGCAATGCCAATCCGTTGCTTCATGCCTCCGGAATAGCTCCCGATGGCGCGGTTCCTTACAGCCGTGAGGTTCAGTTCATCCAGCAGGGCTTCGATCCGCAGCCGGATTCCCTTCCCGCTAAACCCTTTGATCGCAGCAATGTACTCAAGGAACTCAACAGCCGTAAGATTCGGATAGATGCCAAAATCCTGGGGAAGGTAGCCGAGCACCTTCCTCACGGTATCAGGGTATTTCACAATATCAACGCCATCGAGGGTGACCTGTCCCTCTGTGGGCCTGGAGATGGTCGCCAGGATGCGCATCAGGGTTGATTTCCCGGCTCCGTTGGGCCCGATCAGGCCCAGTATGCCGTTTTTCAATTCCAGGTTGAAATCTTTCAACGCGTATTTGTTGCTTTTATACTTTTTTGAGAGGTGTTTTACCGATATTTCCATGATGGTCCTTTTTGTAGGAAAGAAACCATTGGACGAATGAAATCAAATTGGGTTACTTTTATGTTGACAGACAAAAATTGTCGTTGTATCTTTGGTTGCATATAAAAATTTATCTGTCACCTAAAAACATGTTATCATGAAACAAAGTATGATCTTACTTTCATTCGCCCTGGTTTTTTGCGGATTTAAGTTATCTGCCCAAACAAAGCAGGATAGCCTGGATATTGAAAATGCCGTTCGCAATTATGTCGATGGCTGGGCTACCGGCGACATCGACCGTGTTGCAAAAGGGGTTTCGCCCGAACTGGTCAAACGAACCATCGGGCAGGATAAGGAGGGGCTGAGTTATACAAACAACATGAGCGCCTCTCTTCTTCTGGTTGCAACGAAGATGAACAAAGAGGGGATCCGGGGAAAAGACCTTGAACCCGATAAGCCATTTAAAGAAACCGTACAGATCTTTGATGTTACCGGAGATTTTGCCCTGGCAAAAGGCATGAATACCAAGTACGGCTTCTTTGATTACTGCCAGCTGGCAAAATTCAATGGCGAATGGAAGATTATCAATGTCCTGTGGGGCATGGTGCCACAGAAGAAATAAGAATTTCCTGCCCTGGCTACCTAAGGATGAAGGGAACCACCGATGCGATGAGGTTGTTGGTCAGTTTCATTCTCGTCTGGCGTCCCTTCAGCAGCCCGATGACTACCACAATGTTCACCACGACGATCAGGGCAGCGAATAACAAACCGCTTCTCTTTGCGTTATTATCTCCGGGGATCACCCCCTTTCACCAACAATTTCCTCTAAATGAAAAGATTTAAATTCCTGCTGTTCGTCCTGTTTTTTCAGACGATCACCTTCGGATCGCAAGCCCAGTTTTTCCAAGATGCCATGAAGATCATCGACCAGGGTAAGGGGGGGCTGACCGAGAAAGATGCCGTGGATGGCATAAAGGAGGCGCTGGTGAAGGGTACTGGCGAGAGTGTGGCCACGGTTTCGAAGCTCAACGGCTTTTTTGCGAATCCCGCGATCAGGATCCCCTTTCCCGAAAGTGCGCGGACGATCGAGTCGAAGCTGAGGGCGCTGGGGTTTGGCAGTCAGGTTGACGAGGTGATCCTAACCATCAACCGTGCTGCAGAGGATGCGGCCAAAAGCGCCCAGCCCATCTTTGTATCCGCCATCACCGGCATGAATATCTCCGATGCCATCCAGATCGTGAAGGGTCCCAACGATGCCGCCACGCAGTACCTCGCCCGGACCACAACCCCTGAACTCAAGGCGAAATTCACCCCGGTGATCAAAGCTTCGCTTGATAAGGTGGACGCCACCCGGCTATGGACCGACCTGATCAACACCTACAACCAGATCCCCTTCGTCGCCAGGCAAAACCCTGATCTCACGGCTTATGTGACCGAAAAAGCCATCGGCGGGCTCTTTACGCTGATCGCCAAAGAGGAGCTGACGATCAGGCAGGACCCCGTGGCCCGCACCACCGAATTGCTCAAAAAGGTTTTTGGGAAATGACAGATTGCGTTACAGCTGAATGGTGTAGTTGTAAGTAACAGCCTCCCCGCTCTTTTTTTCCGGCTCATTTTTGGGCTTCTCCGGTTCCATGGTGTATGAAACGGCGAGGAGGGGGTTTGCACCAGGAAGGTGGAAATTGATGGTGGTTTTGGATGTCAGTCTGACACGAACGCCGCGGTTCTTCACCTTTTCAAAGCGAAGGAGCCCGATCACCCGTAGGGCCTCCTCATCACAGCCATGCCCGAGACCCTTCAGCACGCGCGGATTGCTCACCGATCCGTTGTCGAGGATGTCGTACTCAACCACCACGGAGCCCTCTGCTTTGGCCTCCAGGGCTTCTTCGGGATAATGCAGCTGTTCGGCGATGAACTCCCTGAAAGCTTTATTCCCCCCGGGATATTTCGGAAGGTTCAGGAACTGTTTTTTGTGATGATGATCGGACATGGGTCAGGTTGGGATGATTCTGTGGTACAAAGGTAACCTCTTTCTGCGGAATTTACCCAGGCCTATTCATCGCGCAGGCCGGGCAGGATATCCTTTTTCAGGGCCGATCGTGCCGGGAACCAGATCCACAGGAACCCGTTGATCCCCATCAGGAGGAGAATCACGGAAATAAAGCCCATCGGCGCGCTGTACTCGGGGGTGAGCATCGAGGGCAGAATGCCCGTCAGCGAGGAGACCATCCCAAGGAGAAGTGCCGAAAGGAGGATGACGAAATGTTCGGCCAGGATGCACCGTCGGATGAAATCCGGGCGAAAACCGAGGGCCAGGTAAAGCGCCAGTTCCTGTCTGCGCTGCCGGATATTCCGTAAAAGCACGATTCCAAGTCCCACCGTTCCGATCAATATGCCTAAACCGCCTAACATCATGAAGACTATGAGATAGGTGTTCTCCACTGCATTGAAGGCGGCCAGGCGGGCCGTGGCTGGCGTGAGGGTGAGGCCCTGGTCGCGCATCAGCAATTCAAGCCGTTGGGTGATGGTGTCGCGCATTGCCGGAGGGGCGTCAACCAGCATTTGCCGGGATGCGCCTGCCGAGGGGAAGAAGATCCGCAGCAGGCTGTCGGAAACCAGGAGATGGCCCTGGAAGATCGAATTATCGAGACCGCCCGTCAGTTTGATGTAGAGCAGTCCGCCCGATTCATCGCGGTACACCAGCGTATCGCCGACCGATTTCCGCAGTCCCCAGGTAATGACGGTCTGGTCCGCAAAGCCGGGGATGGTGTTTGGCCCCAGCCGGGTGGCCAGTGTCCTCCAGGGATGATCTTTATCCGCGGACGGATCGGTGCTGATGAAGCTGAAGGCTTTTTGACTGTCAAAGAGCCCGGCCGGGACCCCGAGGATACCGGGGGTGGAGACCTGGTTGAGGTTGAGGCAGCTGGCGTCATCGCCGCTGACCTGTGAAAACTGGATATACCGCACCGGCTCCAGGATCTTTTCATCACGGAGTCCGAATTTTGAACCTCCGTAAGCGGAATTCAGGTCATCCTGGATGGGCAGCATGGTTTCGCCCCAAAGAAGGAATCCGCCGGTTCCCGATGCGGGGTTTGTTTCAGCGCCATAAAAAGTTTTGTGGTTGGCCCCGGTGATCATGACGATGAAGGTGCCCAGTGCCAGGAGCGACACGGCCGAAATGGTCCTCCCGCGGCGGAGGGATAGGTTCCGGAACACCAACTCCCGGAAACCCGGGATGCCCGCTCCCTTTTTCATGGCCATCCGGCCAAGGTACCAATAGATTGCAGCCAATCCGCCCAGGAGCATCAGTCCGCCGGAGGCGAGGAACAGAGCGACATTCATGGTCTGGCCGGTCATGAGCAGCCACGCCAGAAGTCCCAGGGAAACCAGGATGGAGGTTGCGGCCACTGCGAGGTTTATCTTGAGATGACCGGGTGAAGCCGGGCTTTGTGCCGACATGGTCCCCCGGGTCAGGGCTTGCAAAGGCTTCCCTAAATTTCTCCGGATGGTCAGGATCAATACCATCATGGAAGTAAAGAGGCCCAGGGCTGAACCGGTGAGCATGGTCTGCAGCCGGAGCGTCATGACGATCTGCGTAGTATGGACGGCATCATTCCATACCGTGTTCAACCCGAAAATCAGGAGCCGGTTGTAGAGAATTCCAAGCAGGGCGCCAGGTATAATGCCGGCCAGCACGACGGGCAGGACCTCCCAGGAGAACATCCGGAGGATCCGGCTCCTGCGGAAACCAAGGGAGGAGAGGAGCCCCGCCTCGGTCATCCTGGATTGGGCCAGCAGGGTGAAGAGCATGGAAGTGAGGAGCAGGGCGCCGAGCAGGATGAAAAAGCTCAGGCTGAGGAATAGCTCGCCGAAGTCGGTGGAGTTGGCGGCCGCCTGCATTCCTTCGGCCTGCACCGGCCTGAAGAAGAGGCCCGATTGCCGGGGGTTGATCTGCTTCATTATTGCGGATTCGATTCCGGGAAGATCCTTCCCGCTGGCTGAAAACCGGAAGGCTGTGAAGTTGCCAAAGCGGTTGCCCCAGATCTTTTGCCCGTCGTTCATGGAGATGAAGGCTTTGGGACTTCCCCTGAAATGTTTCCAGTACAATTCGTCCTTGTCCCGTATTTTTTTCAGGTCGACAGGTGCGCCGGTCTCCCAGTCACGGCAGTTCCCGGCATCCGACATCCCCGGGAAATCGGGCATCAGTCCGCGGTCAGACAGTCCGTTGGCCAGCGGGAAGACCGACTTCACCTGGAACCGGGCGCTGTCCTCGCGCAGCGACCGCAGGGGGCCCATCAGGAAATAGCGGAGCGTCACCGAATCGCCGGCTCCGACGCACAGGTCGCCGGCCAGCCAGTCGGAGATGAGCATTTGTCGCTTGCCAAGCGGCTGTTTCAGGAATGATTCACTGGCCGCCGTTACAAAGGAGTAGGGGGTTGACCTGGCTCCCGCCGAGACTGAATTGACCACGTAGGTGAGGATGGATTCGCAGCCGGGGAGGACTGCCAAAACCGCATGTGCCGTTGAATCACCGAAAAATATCCGGTCGGTGGTGATCTCCCATCGCTTTTCATCCCTGTTTACCGGTTCTCCTGAAGGGGATGCGGTCAGGCTGATCTTTGAAATGTTTTGCCCGGCAGCCCCTGACACCACCCCAAGGGGTTTGATATGGAGCCCGGCATCCGCTGGTTTCCAGCAGGCGCGCAGGGCGCTGTCGAGCCGGGGGAGGGTCGTCTGCTGAGCTCCGATGCCCGAAACCAGCAGCAGGTTCGCATACCCCGGCAGTTCAAGCAACGACGACATCTGTTTCAGTGAAAGGAAGATGTTGAAGGGGGCGGTCTGGTTGCTTTTCAGGCTGAACCGGCCCAACTGTTCATCCTCCGCGATGGCCTTAATCTTTACCCTGACAGAGACCGAGGGCATTTTCTCAGCCACGAACGGGGCTCCGGAGGGGGCCTTTCCCGGTTTCCGGATCCGCAGGAGCAGTTCATCACCCGGCCGGAGTTTCAGTTTTTCGGCGGTATTCCTGCTGATGACGACCTCCTCCTCTCCCGGGATCGGTAGCGGCGAATCGCAGAGCTGACCGAACCGTTCATCCACGCCGGTCACCTCCACCTGGTTTATTCTCAGCTCTTTATCGCTGTTGATGGCCATTCCTGATATCCTGAGGGCCGGTACTGCCGGAACATGGAGAACAGCAGTCAGCTCAGCTGCCAGCTGCTGCCTGAAAAACCGTTCGTTCGATTGCAAGGCGTAAGCGGTCTTTCCAAGGCGGATGCGGGTAAGTCGCTCCAGACTGAACCGTACCGAGTCGCCCACGATGAGTGCCCCCGTTAGCACGGCGGTACTGATCGCCACGCCGGCGACAACAGCCAGGTAGGGTTTCCGGTAATAGCGGAGATTGCGGAGGATCAGCCGGATGAGGTTCATCGTTGTTTAGTCAGGTTGAGGCTTCCGGAGGTCAGCTTATAGATCTTTCCCATGCCTGCGGCGAGTTCGGCTGAATGGGTAACCACCACAACCGCCAGGTTTTGCTCCGTGTTCAGCTCCCTGAGCAGCTGTCCAAGCAGGTCCGCATTGGAGGCATCCAGCGAACCGGTGGGTTCATCGGCCAGCAGCAGCCGGGGCTGGTTTATCAGCGCCCGCACCACGGCAGCCCGCTGGCATTCTCCTACCGACATCTGCACCGGGCGGTGGTGGACCTGTTCTTTCAATCCCACCCTTTCAATAAGCATTTTGGCCCGTTCGATGGTCATTTTTCTTACTGAAGGATCCTTTACTGGCAGTGCCGGAAGAAGGACATTCTCAAGGAGGGTCAGCTGCGGCAGCAGGTGGTGCAGCTGGAAAACAAAGCCGATGAACCGGTTCCGCCTGTCGGCCAGCCGGTTCTCATCCAGGGTGTCGGTATCGGTTCCGTCCAGGATCACCCTGCCGGAGGAGGGGTGGTCGAGGGTTCCGAGGATATTAAGCAGCGTGCTTTTCCCCGAGCCCGATGGGCCGACGATGGCGATGGAATCACGCTCCCCGACCGAAAGGGAGATCCCGTTGAGGATCACGTTCCGGATCCCTGATCCCGGCTGATCGTAATGTTTGGATATGTTTTGAAGTTCTGCGACCATGGATCTGTAAAGGTTGGGAAACTTATTATTAATGCAAAAAATGAAATTGTGAAGGGAGCCGTAAAACCAGGCGTGATTATTAGACTTTCTTAATCTTTAAAGGGTTCTGTCGGCTATCGAAGACAGAAGCAACAGTGATCAGATTATCTTTTTTCCAGTAAATTATTTTATAATTGCTTTCAACAAGATATCTGAATTCTTCTTGATACCCAATTAAAAACTCTTCAACAGGACCCGCGAATGGATTGTTTTCAAGGATGGATACGCTTTCAATTATTCTATTGATAATTTTCCTTGCAATTCTTGGACTGACCTCCGTTGAATAATAGTCAAATATATCTTTGAGTTGCCTTTCCGAAAGTTCTGACCATTCAATCCTTATTTCCATGTTTTGACCTTCTTTTTCAGCTCCTGATGTGATATAACCCGGCCCTCTTCGCTGTCTTGTTTTGCCATGTCGATCATTTCATGGAAATCATTTACTGACATGGGAGTTAATTCCTTTTCGTAGGATGCTTTTTTTTCCTGCCTTATAAATGATTCAATTTTAGAAATAAGACTTTCGTCGCTGATTCGAAGAAATTCTTCTATTAAATTCAACTTTCTCGCCTGAAGGTTCATAACGAATTTTTTTACAAAATTAATGATTTTAAGGTTGAATGGTTTCGTTTTAGGAGTGTTCCTTGATAGCCTTCTCATACACCTTCACCATCTTCTTTGAGAGAAGGCGGCAATCGAAATGTTCCTCTATTGACTTCCGGCCGGAGCGGCTCATCTGCTCCAGGGCGGCCGGGTCGGATAAAACCTCGGCCAGTTTTGATGACAAGGCCTCCGCGGTGTTGGGATGGTAGAGTCGGCCTCCACCGGTGGCCCCGATGATCTCGGGGAAGGCGCCCAACTCGGGCTGGATCAAGGGCACTCCTGAAGCCAGCGCTTCAACCTGGTATAGACCGAATGCCTCTCCCTTCAGCACAGGAACTGAAAGGACCGACACTGATTTGAAAAAGCCAGCCAGATCCTCCGTCGTGAAGTTTTCAATGATCTCAAAATCCTGCCCGATGCCCTGTTGCTCCAGTTTTTTCATCTGCCGGTGAATGAAGGGTTTGTCATCCCCGGTCATTCCGCCGGTCGCTTTCAGTTTCAGTTCTTTAAAGCGTGGATCACGCTTTAAGAGGATAAAGGCCTCCACGAGGATCTCAAAACCATTCTCTTCGCAGATACGGGAGAGATAACCCAGGGCCGGGGGTGCATCAGCGGGGGCGGACCAGGTGTAATTCCCGGGCTTCACCCCGATGTGCACTACATGCATCTTTTCGGGCGGAATGGCCATTTTTTCCTGCATCACACCGGCAAACCAGGAGCTGACGGCGATGAAGGCATCGACATCACGGCATTTATCGGCCATCAGCCGCCATATTTTTCCGCGCCATACAGGTTCCATCGCGTCCACCCACACATCTTCATCCTGCAACGAACACACCACCGGCACCTTCACCTCCTCCCTGATCTGCTTGGCCATCCCCAGCAGAAGGGCATTGGAGAAGTGGACGACATCCGGCTTCTCCTGGTACTTCAGGAAATCGACCAGCCGCCCCAGTTCATGTTCCTGGTTGCCCTGCTCTCCGAGGAGCATTGATTCTGTGAGCTCCTCCAGTCCGTGCGCCCTTGTCGACCCCGACTTTTTAGCGGCAAATTTCAGCATCGGCTTCGAGTCGAAAAAGTGCTCCATCCATCCCGGCATGTGCCTGAAGAGGGGAAACTGCTGCTTGAGGTAGATGTTTACGGCGCCATAGAACACCGGTAGATCCCCGTTCGTCTTCTTCCCATCGATGGTGAGGGGCAGGTACATCGGGAGCGTGATGGCATCGTGCCCCAGCTCACGCAATGAATTTACGTAAGCGCTGTCGCGCAAGCAATTGCCGCAGTAGAAGGTGCCGCCGAAGCCGGGAACGATGTTAACGATTTTCATACAAGATTTGCAATTTTTGAATTACCAATGACCAATGACCAATCAATATTTTATTTTACGGGACCAAACACATATAATTTTCCGTCCTGGGCGCCGAGAGCGATCATGGCTGAGGTGACGGCCGGGGTGCTTACAATCGGGCTACCGATTTCATAGGTCCAGATTTCGTTACCTGTACCGATCTCCAGCACGTGGATCCTTCCGTCGCCCGATGCCGCAATCACCAGGTTCCCTGAAATAACAGGAGATGCATCCACCTTTCCAAGCGCTTTGTATTTCCAGTTCAAATTGCCGCTTACTGCATCGAAGCAGAAGATATGGCGGTTCTGCGACCCGGTTATAACCTTCCCCGAACCAACCGCTGGGGAGGCCATGAAGGGGCCGCCTCCTGGTGTTTTCCAAAGTATCTTTTTTTGTCTCAGATCAAAACAGTAGAAAACGCCATCATAATTTCCAAAAAAGGCTTTTTCTCCCAGGATGGCGGCTGAAGCAGGGATGTATGTCCCGATGTTGGTTTTGCCGGGCGCCTGCCCGTTTATGATATTCACCAGGTGCAGAAAACCGTCGCACCCGCCAAAGACAGCCAGCCTCTTGTCAATGGCCGGGGAGCCGTTGATGAAATTCCCCGACTCATATTTCCACAGCGCCTTCCCGGTGGAGGCCGAGACACAGTGAAGGTTGTAATCATAGCTCCCGACCAGGATGCAGAGCTCTTTCGTTTTAGGCTGGATCACCCAGTTGGCCGAGCCGGAGATCTGTCCTTCGGTGATATATTTCCAAATCAGGGCGCCGGTCGCAGCATCCAGCGCATAGAGGATCCCTTCGGTAGAACCTACGTAGATCCGGTTCTTAAGGAGCAAAGGCGGAGCCTCTACCGAAGTGCCGGCGTTGAATTTCCATTTCAGCTGCCCGGCGGTGGTGATGGCGTAGATGTATCCATCATCGGAGCCGATGTAGATGACGCCCTCCCCGATGACGGGCGAGGATTTGATGGCATCTCCGGTTTTGAAGGTCCACAGAAGTTTGAAGGGAGGCCTGAGGGTTGCTTTCGACAGGCCCGTGAGCTGGGCATTCCCGCGGTAGGAGGGCCATGTCTCCTGCGCCTGCAGTTCAATCCCTTTGCAGGTCAGCATGCATAGCAACAGGAACAGGATAACCCGGTGGCTGGGGCTCATTCTCATCGGGAATTCCTTTCTTCCTGTTCTTTAAAGGCCAGCGCACCTGTTGGACATGACTCCACACACTCCCGGGCGGTGATGGTCAGCGCTGCTTTGATGGTTTCATTGAAAGGAACCGAAATACGCACATCAAAGCCGCGCCCGGCAAAGGTCAGGCCGATGGATTCGCCGTGTTTTTTGGTTACATCCACACATAATCCGCACCGGATGCACTTTTCGGTTTCAAAGACTACCAGGTCGTGCTGCACCGACCGGGTCAGCAGGTTCCGGTCGGGGGCCGCAAATCTCTTCCGGCTGGCATCGTATTGTTCCCCGTATTGCCTGAGTTTGCAACTCACGGGTTTCCGGCAATCGCAGTGCATGCAGCGCTGCGCTTCGCGGATGGCCTCTTCGCGGCTGAAACCCTGCAGTTTACCTCCGGCAGGTTCCACCCGGTGATCGGGGATGGCCTCCTGCAGGTATTCTTTCCATTCGGGTTCAAACAATGATCCGAAGGTGGATACCGACCGCTGTTTGTGACGAAGGGGGCCCTGGCAGGCTGCAAGGTAGCTTTCCACCCAATGTGCCGCCATTTTACCCTGGGCGGCGGAATGGACTGCCATTTTTTGTTCCCGGATGACATTTCCACAGGCAAACACCCCGGGCAAACTGGTACTGAAGGTGTGTTTATCCACCAATGCCCCATGTTCATCAGGCTGCAAACCAAATTGTTCGGCGGGATTTGTTCTCTGATTTCCTGTTGCCAGGATGACCGCATCAAATTCACGAAGGATGGTTTGATGAAACAGCTCCTGACTGACATAGGTACCCAGACGAAATTTCGCCCCCATTCTTCGTATCATTTCAATTTCAGCATCGAGAACCTCCTTCGGAAGATGATCATCCGGGATATCATACTGCATTGCTCCGCCGGCTTTTTCATGTTGATCATACAAAATACAGAAATGACCTGACCGCAAAAGATAGAATGCTGCTGAAAGTCCGGCAGGCCCTGTACCGATGATAGCAACTTTTTTCCCCTTTCGGATGGAAATGCCAGGCAAACCCAGGTCCATGATGTCTTCATATTGGGCTGTTGCCCGTTTCAGAAGGCAGATTGAAACCGCCTGATCGAGGGGTTTCCTCCGGCAGGCCTTTTCGCATGGAGCAGGGCAGATATGTCCTAAGACAAGTGGCAGGGCAATCTCCTCGCGTACGATGCGCAAAGCCTGCTTAAAATCTCCTGCGGCAATCAACCGGTTCATCAGGGGAATGTCCATAAGGGCAGGACAAGATAACCGGCAGGGCGCTTCACAATCGCCCACATGGTCGCTGAGCAGCAATTCGAGGGCCTCACGCCGGGCGGTCACCACCTCTTCTGAGTCAGTAAGGATGTGCATCCCCTCCGAAACAGGCATGGCACATGAAGGAACAAGGTGATCACGATCAAGATCCTTCACCAGGCATACCATGCAGGACGGATGATTTGAAAAGCCCGGTTTGAAGCACATTGAAGGAATGGCAATGCCAAGGATGGACGCCGCCTCCATTACGGAAATTCCCTCCTGCACCTCTATTGGAATATGATCGATTGTCAGCTTTATCATCTTAATGAATTGTGATGGCATCAGCCGGACAAATTTGCCGGCAAATATCGCATTTTATGCATTTTTCAAGGTCTATCGTGTGTTTTTCATAGGGTTTGAAGGCAATGGCCTCTGATGGACAGCGTTGGGCACATTTCGTACATCCGATGCAATCGTCATTCACCTCATAATGGATCAGGGGCAGGCATTTCCCGGCCGGACAGCGTCCATTTAAATGGGCCTCATATTCTTCTCGAAAATTATGCAGGGTGGTAAGCACCGGGTTCGGCGCGGTTTTTCCAAGACCGCACAGACTGCCTTTGGAGGTGCTTACAGCCAGTTTTTCCAGTTTGTTCAGATCTTCCGGCTTCCCCTGACCGTTGCGGATCTTCTCAAGTATCTCAAGCATCCGCCGGGTGCCGATCCGGCAAAAGGTACATCTCCCGCAGGATTGATTTTGTGTGAATGAAAGAAAATAGTGTGCGATATCCACCATGCAATCGGTTTCATCCAGCACGATCAGTCCGCCCGAGCCCATCATGGTACCTGCCTGCTTCAACGCTTCAAAATCGACGGGCATATCCGCAGCGGAGGCAGGCAAACAGCCTCCCGAAGGACCGCCGATCTGGACTGCCTTGAATTTCCTCTCCCCGGCAATGCCACCCCCGATCTCCTCCACGATCTGCCGGATGGTGATGCCCATGGGCACCTCGATCAGGCCTCCGCGTTTAACCTTGCCTGCCAGCGCAAATACCTTGGTTCCCTTGCTTCCGGCCGTGCCGATGGCCGCAAAGGCGCCTGATCCATGATGCATGATCCAGGGGACCAGCGAAAAGGTCTCTGTGTTGTTGATGAGGGTGGGCTTGTTCCATAATCCTTTAGCGACCGGGTAGGGTGGGCGCATTCGCGGCATGCCGCGGTGTCCTTCAACGGAAGCGATAAGGGCCGTCTCCTCTCCGCATACAAAGGCGCCGGCGCCCCCGAAAATGCGGATATCAAAGGAAAATCCGGTTCCCCAGATGGATGACCCTATAATGCCGTTTTCTCTGCAAATTTGAATCGCTTCGCCGATCCGCGATACGGCTAACGGATATTCGGCACGGATATAAAAAATCCCATTGGAAGCTCCGGTTGCGAATCCTGCAATAAGCATCCCCTCGATGATCCGGAAGGGATAGGATTCGAGCAGCATGCGGTCCATAAAGGCGCCGGGATCGCCCTCATCGCCATTGCAGATCACAAATTTTTCCCTCTCTTCCTGCTCCTTCACCAGCTGCCACTTCCGCCCTGTCGGGAAACCTGCGCCACCACGACCCCGCAATCCACTTGAAATGATTTCATCAATCACCCGTTGCGGAGTCATCTCTGTCAGGCATGTTCGCAAGGATTCGAATCCTCCTGCACGGCGGTATCCTTCCAGATCGGTAGGATTGGTCACTCCCCGGTTTTCTGTGGCGATGTTTACCTGCGGCCCAAGAAACCTGGTCAACGGCGTGTCACGCTGTTCCCCAAGGTATCTACGGAATGACTTTGGCGCATGATCGGCAAGCAGGTGCTCGAACATGTTATAAAATCCGCTGCGCAAGCGATTATAATATCCTTCGGGCTGAAAATGGCTCAGGAGTACCTCCCTCACCTCCTCAGGTTTTATTTTGGCGTAAAAGGCCGGATTTTCGCCCGGTTTGATGATCTCCAGGATGGGAACCTGATTGCAAATCCCTACACATCCAACCTGCTGCACATCAACCCTGATCTTGTTCTGAGCCAGGGTTTTCTCCATTTGTAATTTCACATCAGAACTGCCGCTGGCCACGCAGCATGATCCCAATCCGATGCGGATCTCTCCCTGAACTTTAGATGGATATCCGGGAGATGCATGCACTGTAACAGGATGATTTTTCTTCCTGGAGAGAAATTCCCGGAGGATCTCTCCCACCTTTTCGGACTCCACGTGACCGAAGGTAACCTCGTCGATACGCACGGCAGGAGCGAGGGTGCAGCAACCCAGGCAGGCCACCTTTTCGATGGTGAAGATGTAGGAGGCGTCCGTGTCCTCATCATGATTCAGCTTCAGTTCCCGACGGAAAGCCTCGTAGACGAACTGCGAACCCTTGACGTGGCAGGCGGTGCCGGTGCACACGCTGATGCGGTGCTTGCCAGCCGGCTGGTGCCTGAACTGGGTAAAAAAGGTGGAGATCCCTGAGATTTGCGCCGGGGTGATATCCGTTATTTCACAAACACGCTTCAGGGCTGCTTCGGGGAGATAGTTGAATTCATGCTGGATATCCTGCAATATCGGAATAACGGCATCGGCGGTAACCCCGTGGCGGGCTACCAATTGATCTACAGTTTCGTGGATGTGTTGGTTGTTCTTCAATTAAATAGATAGCAGAATTTCAATTGGTTTTCAACTTCTTGATTTCTTTATCGAAATCGCTCTCGAACAGTCTGTCCCGGATTACCCGGTATTTTTCAAATTCGTTTTCAGCAAAAGTCCCGGCTATTTCAGTTGTGACTTTTCCTGCATTGGTCAGAACATCTTTTTCATTGAATTGTAAAAAGGCATCCAGCTTTGTAATCCAGTCGCGCATCTGCATCAGGGTGTGATTGGTTGCCTGCAATTCAGCATAATCCAGATACATAGAAACGATGCGGTTAAGTCCGTTCAGTTCCTCCTCTTCCAGATAGTTTTTAGCAATGGCAACATCTGTTTTTCTAAGATTTCCGTCAGGAGCATTTTTCCAGGAAGTCAAACCCATATGCTGTTTGTGACTATCTGCACGGGATAGAATTATTTCAGCTGCTGTCTGGCGGGTTATCGCCCAATGAAGTTTGTTTTGTACTGTGGCAAAAAACTTTTGGGTTATCTCGCAGGCTGCATCATAATCAGCGCTGCATTGCGCATAGATATCAGTGATTTTCTGGTAGAACCTCCGCTCACTGGATCGTATATCCCGGATCCGGGCTAATTGCTCTTCAAAATAATCGTGACCAAAAATATTGTTCGGATTTTTAAGTCGTTCATCATCCATGGTAAACCCCTTGATGATGTATTCTTTCAATCGTTCAGTTGCCCATATTCGGAAATGGGTAGCCTGTAGCGAATTTACACGGTAGCCAACTGAGATGATGGCATCAAGGTTGTAAAATTTTGTTTTATATACTTTCCCATCTTCGGCAGTATGTTCCAAAATGGAACTAACTGAAAATTCAACCAATTCACCGCTTTCGAAGATGTTGGTTAAATGTTTGGTAATCGCCGGACGCTGCACGCCGAAAAGTAGCGCTATTTTTTCCTGGGTTAACCAGATGTTTTCATTCCGCAGAAATATTTCCACTTTTACTTTGCCCCCCGGGGTGGTGTAGAGCAGAAATTCGGTAAAACTATTATTTGGAACTGGATGTTTGGGTTTCATCTGTTTTTCAACTGTTTCAGAATATATTTCACTGCACCTTCAGCGATTGTATTGTCCTCATTTTCATCTATAATGGCGTAAATTTTATCAGACAACCATAATTTCATCAACTCTTCCTTATCTGCCTTTAAAAACAACGCTATTTTAGTTACTTGTTCCTTTGTAGCTCTTCTTGAGCCATTTTCAATTTTGCTCATGAGCGCCGTATCAACTTCTAAATATGCAGCAACCTGCCTGAGAAGCGATCCGTTCCGCCCCCTTATTTCCCTTACTTTTTGACCAAAATTATTCAAGTTTCTATTTTATGGCTTGTCAATAAATGTCAAATATAGTAAATGTTTTGTAATGTTCACCTTCCAATGCAATATAAATTTTTATCCCCCCTGATGATGATTTTTCCATCGGCAAAGGCCGGTGTGCAAGAGGATCCTTCACCAAGCGGAGATTCACTGATAACCGAATAATTCTGATCGGCCTTGAAAATGTGCATGACTCCCTTTTTGTCCAGCAGGAAAACCTTCCCCTCCACCAGCATGGGAGAGGCAAAAACCGGGGCCTCGTATTCCTGCTCCCAGTATTTGGTGCCGTTTTTTGCATCATAACACACCACGGCCCCGTAACTGGTCACCAGGAACAGGTATTTTTCCGTGGCCAGCGGACTTGGGATGTCGGAAAGCCAATCAGATTCCTCCCACAGCAACCTGGGTGTCTCCCCGATCGCAATGGCAGAGAGTTTCGAAAAATCATTGACCGCATATACCACGCCGTCGGCATAGGCCACACTGGGGCCGACCTCCCCTGCAATACAATCCATGCGCCACAACTCTTTCCCGCTGGCCGGATTGTAGGAGGCGACGATGGGCTCAGCAGCCAGGATCAGCTCCGTTCTTTTCCCTGTATTCACAATCACCGGAGAGGCCCATGATATCTTTACACTGCGACTGGTTTGCCATGCCTGTTCCCCGGTTTTTCCCGAAAGCGCCATGACGCTGCCTGAACCCCGCTGGTCGTACTGGATTATGAGCAGGTCATGATACATGATCAGCGAGGAGGAATGGCCATAGTGGTTTTGCGGAACGCCCAGGTTTTTGGACCAGATCAGATTGCCTTCCAGGTCGAGGGCAAGGAGATCTCCGTTGGCAAAGAGGGCATAGACCCTGCGGCCATCGGTGGTCATGGTGGGGGCGCAGAAACCGGTTTCGCTTATGACCTTGGGCTCCTGTCCCGGACTGCCGGGGATCTTCTCCGCGATTTTGCGCCAGATCATTGTTCCGCTGTTCAGATCAAAGCAGTAGATCTCACGCTTGGTTGCACTGGCACCGGAAAGATAGATCCTGTCGTTCCAGATAATGGGAGAATTGTACCCGGGAAGGGGGATTTCCGTTTTCCATTTGATATTTTTCCCGCTCTTCCCATTCCAGCTGGTTGGAATATTCTTTTGCCAGGCCATTCCAAACCCACCCGGCCCCCTGAAGGATGGAAAATTGGCGGCAATTTCCTGAGCGGTAGGATAACCCTCCAGGGCTACTTTTGAAATGCCAAGGGTAGCATTTGTACCTCCGGCTGTATCAGTTGTAAGGCTGTCGGGGGGAGTTCCTGTGTTTAAAACCCCGGATGGCTGAACGTTTTCAGCATTAATTTCTGATCCAGAAACATCAGGCCGGACCTTGATTGCTTCTGATGCCACCACGAGATTTTTTCCCAGCTCACGGTGCGTCAGAAACACAAGGAGCAGGGAGATGACCACGATGGAGATTCCCGTATAAGCCACCCAGATCCGGTTGATTTTCCGCGTATGCCAGAAATCTGTTTTTTCCTCCGTTGGAACGTCCGGCAGGGTTTTTTGCATAAGCTCTGCAGTCTTTAAACAAATGACTACAACCAGAAGGCTGAAAAACAGGAGATAGCCTCCCATCCGTACCTGCCATTGATTGGTAAAAAAGGCTTTCCGGGCAAGCAGATCCAGCTCTCGGATCTCCTGGCGAAGCGCTTCATCCTCCGGATTGCTTTGAACCCTGTCAACCAACGCTTTCAGTGCAGGTGAATTTAACGGATCGGAACGTTTGATCTGAATAAAATTTACAATGATCAGCACGCAGAGAACTGTCGCAAAAATGGCGCTTGCCGTGGCAATATTTTGCAATAATTTCCGGGTGGAGGCGGATAATTTCGGGTCGTTCATGGTTGCTTTTCCTCCGTTAATGGGGTAACAGGACAATAATCCACACATCGCGCGCAACTGAAGCACCTTCCTTTATTCGGCGTATAATCCGCCTGGTATAGGTTGACGAGCCGGCGAGCCAGGATGATCCCGAAAATCAAACCGATAAAACATCCCAGAATCCAGCTTCCGATATAAAACTGCCTGAGAACCCATGCTGCCTCTGAATAAATCTGGGAAATGGGTTTTCCTGATGATTTAAAGGCGGCAATTTCAAAGGTCTCAGGCTGGCCGATCGATGCTGATGGCTCAAGAAGCGCGGCTGCCAGACGAACTTTTCCATTTACGCCAGCCAGGGATTCATGAAGCCGCGATCCGGTATAGCCTCCCAGGATGGTGAAAAAGGGAATCAGCACACAAATCAGGATCAGTTTTCGCAGGGTAACCGTTCGCTCTTCAGGATTTTTACCTGTGACCGGCATATCGATGGCATCATAGGGGCATGAGTCTTCACACAGCCTGCATTGAATGCATGCTGCAGGGGTGATGGTCAAATGGCGCCATGAAAACCGGCTGATCCAGTTGAGCAGGACTCCGTAGGGACAGAGGAAGCGGCAGTAGGGCCGGGCGATAAAAATACCCGAGATGAGTAAAATTCCAGCGAAAAGGAACATCCCAAGGGAGGCATCAAATCTGAATATTCCAACAAAGGGGTCATACCGGCAGATAATGAAGTCGGTGCCGGTAGCTGCATAGAGGATGGCCAATCCAAGGTACAGATAGGGAATGGATCCGAGTACGGCATTCAGACGAACACCCATCTTTTGCGGTTTGAATGAAACCAGATCCTGGATGGCCCCGAAGGGACAAACTCCTGCACAAAACGTGCGGCCGAAAAAGAGGGTAAAGATCAAGGGAAGGATAAAAAACCCGATCACTGTCAGCGGTATAACATAAGAACCATCAAACAGGGCCAGTGTTACATTTTGGATGGCTCCGATGGAACAGACGCAACCCTCACGGTAAAAACCAAAATAGGCCAAAGAAAAGAGGGATATCCAGAAAACACCCATCCGGGATCGTTTTTTCAATACCAGCCAGGTTATGAAGGAGAGGGCTGCGAAAAGAACAACAAGGTCGATGATTGCGAGCAATGAAGCCCTGGGCAATGGTTGCAGCGTGTCGGGCTGTACATAGCCCGATTCAAATTCAGGCTTTGGAAAGCGCTGCACTCCATACGCATTCAGAAACTGAATGGTAAATACAAGGATCAGCATACCGAGTGCAAGGCTCTTTTTCATTCCGGTGATATTGTCATTTTTTATCGTTGTTGTTTTCCTGTCCCGGCTGTTTAAACAGGTAGGGCTGGTCAGCCGGAACACGGCTGAATGCATCTGCCGGGCAATTCCGGGCGATGGCGCACTGGTTGCAGTGTTCACAGATATTTTGCCTGATCTGCAGTTGCAGTGATCCATTGCCAAAGGCGCCGCATCCCTTCACGCACTTACCGCAGCCGATGCACAAGGGTTCGTCAATGGAATATTCAAAAAAGGGATCTTCAATAAATTTTCGCTTGATCGCATTGGTCGGGCACAGTTGATTTTCAGCCCCCGTTGTCAGGGTCTTTGTCCCGGGCTTAAAATACCCGCCACACAAATCGCAATATCCGCACATGGCGTACACGTGTACGCACTTGACCGCCGAAGGGGTGAGCACGCAATTGGTTGCACAGCGCCCGCATTGGATACACTTGGCCGGATCGAGCTGCCAGACCGTTTGGCCTGAAATGGCTTTTTTCGCCACAAGGGCAGCCAGTCCTCCTACTCCGATGAGAACAGAGGCCCTCACGCCGGTCGCCAGAAACTTTCGCCGGTCAATTTTTGGGTTATTTTCTTTCTCTTCCATGTTCAGGGTTGGTATGTTGCATCCTTGCCTTCTCAAGGCGATGGTCATCAGCTTCCGGCAATTGGCACCGGTTTGATAAATTGCAATTTCCACAGGCAAACTCCCGCCGGCATCTATCTGCTTTGGTCCAGCGGTGGATCAAACTGCCACTTAACACAGTCAGCGATGAAAAAATACCGCCCCTCACCAACAAACCTATAAATTGCCTTCTGTTTTGCATGTGAAGCCCTCAGTTTTTCATTTTTTCGGTAAAAATCCTGATTTGATTTTTCTCCGGATCAAGCACCAGGATCCGCCCTTTTGAATCAACAGCCAAATCAAGGCCATTTGTCCCTTCAACAAAGGCACCGGATCCAGCGACCAAACAGCTGAAATCACCATTGGGTTTGTAAATCTTGATGCGCTCTATCCCCTTTTCACTGGTCACGAATGATCCATCTGAACGCAAGGCAAAGTGCGAAGGATTGCAGCAACCGCAAAAGCCTTCGATGGTCATCGAGGCCTTCCCCCACGACGAATTAAGTTCCCCATCGGGGTTGTATTGTTCGAAGGAATGTCTTCCGGGATTTACCACCCACAGCTCCCCATTCCGGCCAATCCCCAGGTCAAAATAGGGGCTGGGGATCACGAACCCGGGAATTCCTTTCTCGGGGTCTTTCTGACCTATCCTGGACAACAGATTTCCGGCCGTATTGTAATGATAAACAATTTTATTTCCTGCATCCGCTATATAAACATCATTCCCATTGACAGCAATGGAGGTGATGATCGCATGATCATCGCAACTTTTCCATCTCTTCAAAAGTTCTCCTGAGATGGAATAAATCTCAAGATGGTCCCGCATCCCCAGGTAAATGAGCCCATTGGAGGCCACATGGATGCATTGGGCCGATTCGCCCGTGGTAAACCCACCCAATCGCATTCCTGACTGATCAAACAGTTCAACACCTGTATCGCCGGAAATGTAAATATGATCGGACTTGTCGACCACGAGTCCGTGAATTCCTTTCAACCCGGGTTTGATTTGCTGTGTCTCCGCATATCTCACCATGGATGTATCACATGATTTAAGCGAGTCCATCTGATAGGCATACGGATTAATCCGGTTATCCGGTTTTGAAAAGAACAGATCCCATCCCATGAATACCACCACAACCAACAACAGGATCAATGCACCGGAGATGATTATTTTTCGGTTCATATCATTGTGCTTTAACATTGAGACATACCATCTGTTTTGAATCACGAACCAGCATGTATCCTCCGGTGATGGCGATGGGCCCCCAGGAATCCTGTCCGTCCATGATCCGTGCTTTGTCAAGTACCTTAAATTGTGATGCAGAGACTTTGGCAATGGTCATCTCCCCGTCATCATTGAGGATAAAAAATTTTCCATCGGCCATTACGTAGGGCCCCAACCCGAACCGGTCTGTTTTGCCACTGTTCATCACCGTCTTTTTACAATCATCTGATTTATAACAGGCGAACTGATTGCGCAAACCACCGGCATCTTTGGGTAAAATTCCATAGATATAGCCAGCAGAAAAGATAGGAGTTTGCTGTTCTGAGGCCAATCCCTCCTGCGGTTTGAATTTTTGAAGGAGCTTCACGCTGAATAGCCCTGAACTCCTGGAAAGTTGCAATAAAGCTGATCCTGCGCCATAGCCTGCTGTGAGGAATATCTTCCCATCTTCGAGTATGACCGGTGACGGAGCCATCACGGAGGGTGCAAATTCAGTTGACTCCCATAAAACCTGTCCCCGGTCGGCCCCTGAGGCTGAAATGCCGCAAACACCTCCGATAGCAGGATATACAAACATTTTTTTCCCCAGGAATGTCAACGGCATCACAGAGGAATGTGACATTTTCCAACCTTTCGGATTGGGTGTTTCCCAAAGCTTCTTCCCGGTATTGCAGTCAACGGCAATCAGCAAGGTATTGCCACCCGTGGCGATGATCGCCGTATCACCGTCCAGCAGCGGACATTGCCCTGTATACCAGAAGGGGATTTCTGTTTTATAGGCTTTTTCAAGGTCGATTCCCCAAAGGAAATCACCGTTGAGGCGGTTCAGGCACATCACCTGGCATTTCGGGCCAATGGTAAGGATAAATTTCTCATTCACGGCGGGTACGGTTCTCGAAAGGCCATGATTCCTTTTCAGATGGACACGATATCCGCGACGCCAAAGTTCCAAACCGCTCGACAGGGAAAAGCAACGCAGCTGATCCGCTTTGGAACCCTCATCATAATCGAGCAGGTACACCTTGCCATTGTAAACGGCCGGAGCGGCGTGCCCTTCGCCAAGGCTGACTTTCCAGAGGATGTCAGGGCCATTCTTTCCAAACCGATCGATCAGCCGGATCGACTCCCTGCTGATGTTATCAAAATCAGGACCCCGGAAACGGGGCCAGTTGGTACCCGGGAGATCCTGCTCTGATTTGAAAAATGTAAACTCAGCTCCGATCTGTACTGGTTTTCCCTGGGATATTACTCCCTTCTTCCGATTATCCATCCCGGGCACGGATGTTTTAAATGATTTTACAGGATCATGAAAAAACCACCAGGCGAGCAGGCCAAAAGCCGACAGGATGAATAAAGGAAGGATATACCTGATCAGAGACTTTTTGGCCATAGATGTTTCCTCGATGCGAACCTATTTTTTTTGAATGTCATATGCCATCAGCACATCGCCACGCCTGACATAAAGGATTCCGCCTTTGATGGAGGGATGGGACCAGCAGGGTCCTTTCCCGCCCGGAACCTTGAAGCTGCTGACAAGATCGAATTTTGCGGGATCAGTATTCAGCAATCCCACATTGCCATTTTTTTCATCATAAATATAGAGCATGCCGTCGGATGCAATGATGGATCCTTTGGTTTGCCACTTGTGGTCATACCCGGACTTTCCCGTTTTCCAGTCAATGCTGCACCAGTTTCCACGGCTGTTGTCAATCCAGTTTGACCCATAGATATGCCCATCAACCAGTACCACGCCCCCGTGGTGGCAATCAAGCACGGTATCGGTCCAGGCCAGGGAGATGGTATCGGCATTGTCAGATACTTTAAACATGACCCCAACATGGTTGTAGCCTCCGGTGATGTACAAAAAGCCATCCATAAACAGGGGTGTGATCGTATTGGTTTTAGGCGCTCCCGGCCATACTTTCACACTTTCCTCAGGTTTGAGCGCCGCATAATTATATTTCCAAAGGATTTTTCCACTTGCCGGGTCAACGCCCATGAGGTTGTTTGCCATGATGGTCACAATCACGCGCCGATTGCCAATCCGGATCAGGCGGGGCGAAACATAGCCGCTGGTATCATTCAGGCTTTCAGATTCCCAAATCGTTTCACCTGTATTCTTATCCAGCGCCACCATCGATGTGCGTGGTCCGGCCGGTGTATAAATAACCATATTGTCCACCAGCAAAAGGGATTCACATACGCCCCAATCGCCATAAGCGGCCTCAAACTTCCTGGCGGCATTGAACTTCCAGTTGGTTTTTCCATCGGAGGCATTGATGCTGCTGATGGTCCCGAGTCCACTAAGAACATAAACGCTTCCATTTTCCAGGGTTGGTGTACAACGTGTTTCGGGGAAGGAGCTGTTCCAGGAGGGGCCGAATGGAACCTGCCAAAGAATTTCACCCTTTATGGTCATGGATGTCAGATAATCGGTGGAATCCTTCATGCCGGTCACGAATACCCTATTCCCATCTGAAACTGCCGATGCGTATCCTTTGCCGATTCCTGAAGAGGACCACACAAGCGGTGGGCCCTCCGCGGGCCATACCTTGAGTAAGCCTGATTCAGGATAGGTTCCGTCCCTTTCCGGTCCGCGCCATTGGGAAATCTCCTGTGAATGAAGAGAGAATGAGGTAACCAGCAAAATAAAAAGTGCAAACAGTTTCTTCATAAATTTTTATTTTTTCCTGAGATCGTAGACCATGATGGAGCTTCCGTGCCTCACAAACAGCCGGCCATTGTCAATCACCAGATGTGCCCAATGCTGATCGGCGCCAAAGGGAACTTTGAATGCACTGACCTTTTTGAAGGAATTGGCCAATGGCTCTGCAAGAACCACCTCCCCGTTATCCCCGTACAAATACAACATTCCATCAGCAAAGATGATGTTTCCCCGTCCGGTAATTTTTTCCCCGAACATTTTTGTTCCCGTTTTCCAATCGAGGCAGTACCAGGCTTTTCCTGAATCATCCGAACCGAAAATCTTTCCATTTACCAGCACAAATCCACCCATCCGGTTATCAATATCTGTATTTCGCCAAAGCTCCTGAACAGCGGTTCCGTCTTCTGAAACCTTCAGCATCACGCCCCCTTTTCCATAACCGGAAACACAGTAAAGCATTCCCGCATGAAAGAGCGGAGTATTGGCATGAACAGAGTATTTATTTGGCTGATCATGACTCCACAATAATTTTCCGTTTGACGCGTCGATCCCCAGGATCGAATTGGCTGTCTGCGTCACCAGGATGTGACGGCTGGCCAGTTTAATCAGAGCCGGGGAACCATAGGCGCTTGATTCGCCTTTGCCGCTGCTTTTCCAGATCAGCTTTCCTGTATTCGGATCCAGCGCAACCACATTGAACTCCGCTCCTCCCACAGTACAAAAGAGTTTATTTCCATCGATCAGCAGGTTTTCCGTCACGCCCCATTTGATGTTGGGGCCCTGGTAATCTTTCAGCATATCAACACTCCAGATAAAATCTCCGTTATCGGCCCTCCTGCAAACAAGCTTACCGAAGCCGCTGTACTGGTAAATCTTCCCGTTTGAAATGAGCGGTGTGCTTCGCACCCCCGGCCAGCTTTCAGTCCATTCCTCTCCGTATGGGACTTTCCATAATAAGTTGCCTTTAAAGTCAAAACAGAAGAGATAGCCAATGCCCTCGAGAATTCCGGCTGTATAGATCCTGTCGGTGGTTACAGCGGCTGATGCATGTCCCTCACCTAAACCATCGAAATGCCACAGCAGTGCCGGACCATTTTCCGGCCAGACCTTTAACAATCCGGTTTCATTGTAAATACCATCACGGTTGGGACCACGCCATTGAGCCAGATCCTGGGACAAGAGATAATTATTTAGAAGGGAAACACAAATCAGTAAAAACAAGGGTTTTTTCATGGGAGTCAGGGTTATGGGTTCGGGTGAATTATTAGCATCAAGCGCCACGGTTTTCTAATAGGGAATCTTATCAGCCTTCTCCTTCCACTCTGCAAAGAGCTCCGGGGCTTTTGGGTCACTGATTTGGTGAAAGCCGATTTTCCTGTGTTCCGGCAGCAGGGTTAGTTCTTCATAGATGTGATTGTCTTTAAATCCTATCCTGTCAGCCTCATGGCGTGTTGAACAAAAGTAAACCGCTTTGATATTGGCCCAATAGATTGCGGAAAGGCACATGGGACAAGGCTCGCAGGTAGTATATAAAACTGCACCGCCAAGATCGAAATTATTGATGCGTTTGCATGCGTCACGAATTGCGACGATTTCGGCATGGGCGGTCGGATCATTTTCTGAGCTTACCCGGTTTCCACCTTTACCTACGATTTTACCATCCATCACCACCACGGCGCCAAATGGCCCGCCAACATTGTTTCTTACCGATAAAAATGCCTCTTTGAAGGCTTCACTCAAATAACTGTCAATAGATTCCATATAGGATTCCTGTTTATTTCAGGGGAGACAAATTTAATCAAATTATCATTTTCACCAAGGAAATGGTCATTTGTCAAGCTTTATCCATAATTTTGGAGCTATCATGATCTTCAAATAAAAATTCAGGAACATTGTCTGGAAAATTTGTCCCAATCCCGCTAACGCAGCTGCTTGATCTGACACTCCACGAGATCGGGGAGAATAGGTTCATGGGCATCCCGGGAAGTTTGTTTTATCATCCCCGGCCGCAGGATCCCTTCAGTTTCAAACGTTACGGCCGGTTATTGGAAACGCCCATCGGGGTTGCTGCCGGTCCGCATACCCAGCTTGCAGTTAACATCATTGCAGCCTGGCTTTGCGGAGCAAGGTATATTGAATTGAAAACCATTCAGACGCTCGATGAGCTGGATATCTCTAAGCCATGCATCGACATGCAGGATGAGGGGTATAACTGCGAATGGTCCCAGGAGCTTAAGGTGCATGAATCCTTCGATGAATACCTGAATGCATGGATTGTTATTCATATCCTTCGCAGGGAATTGGGTTTCCCCGGCCCCATCGGAACATTGTTTAACATGAGCGTTGGATATAACCTCCAGGGAATCCTGAATGACAATGTTCAATGGTTTTTACACCGCATGCAGGACTGCACCGCTGAATTAAATCTAGCGAAAAGCCTGATCCGGGATATCTATCCTGAAATAGATCAGATCGACATTCCGGTTTGCATATCCGATCACATCACCCTTAGTACCATGCATGGTTGTCCCCCTGAGGAGATCGAAAAAATTGGTCTTTATCTGATCAGGGAAAAGAGACTTCATACCACGATCAAACTCAATCCAACTTTGCTTGGATCGGAGGCACTGCGCGGATTACTCAACACCACCCTGGGCTTTTCAACCGAAGTGCCCGATCTCGCGTTTGAGCATGATCTGAAGTACCCCGAAGCTTTGCGCATGCTCGAATCACTGCGGAAAGCATCTGATGAAAAAGGTTTACAGTTTGGAGTTAAACTAACGAATACGCTTGAAAGCTTAAATAACAAAGAAATATTTTCCGCATCCGATAGCATGATGTATATGAGTGGCCGGGCGCTGCATCCCATCAGCGTATGGCTGGCAAGGAGACTCCGGAATGACATGGATGGGGGTCTTGATATCTCTTTCTCAGCAGGGGTGGATTGTTTCAATGTGGCCGATGTGCTGGCTTGCGGAATGAAGCCGGTAACCGTATGCAGTGATTTACTGAAACCTGGCGGATATGGGAGGTTACACCAGTATATTGACCATCTCCGTGTCGAATTTGACGGAAAACAGGCCGAAAACATCGACGATTATGTTTTGGCAATGGCGGAAACGTATGGCAAGGAGAGTCATGTAAAGGCAAGCCCCATGTCACAGGAGGGGGCCATACAGCATCAGTCGATTGATCAGGCAGCCAGGTTCAATCTGAACAAATACGCAGACCGGGTGGCTGATAATCCGGCGTATCATAAGCATGCGTTGTCTGATCCATCCATCAAGACTTCCAGGGAACTTGGCTGGTTTGACTGCATCCATGCGCCTTGCTCGGATACCTGTCCCACGAACCAGGATATCCCTGAATATATGCATCACACTGCGCAGGGCGATATTGCGGCAGCTTTTGAAACCATTTTCCGGACCAACCCGTTCCCATCCGTGACCGGCATGGTGTGCGACCATTTGTGCCAGTTGAAATGCACCCGGATCAACTATGATGAGGCGCTGCATATACGGGAAATCAAGCGGTTTGTGGCCGAAAACGAAAATGAAAGGATCTTACCGCTGCACCCCTCTCCCACAGGGGGAGCCGGGGGAGAGGGCCTTCCAAGGGTTGCCATCATTGGCGCTGGTCCGGCCGGATTGTCTTGTGGCTGGTTCCTTCGCAAGGCTGGCTGTGATGTTGATATTTTCGAGCAGAAGGATTTGGCCGGGGGGATGGTTTCCGCCGCCATACCATCGTTCCGGCTTCCCTCACAAGCCATTGAATCAGATATTCAACGCATCCTGGCCTCTGGCGTACATCTGCTGGATAATCATCTGATTGATCATGAACGGTTTGCGACGCTTCAGCGTGATTACGATGTCATTTTTCTGGCTGCCGGTGCTCAACGATCTGTGAAATTACAGATTGAAGGAATTGAATCAGCCGGAGTGATTGATCCATTGGATTTCCTCTTTGATGTGAGAAAGAAGAGGCCAACCCTGCTGGGCAAACAGGTGGTTATCATGGGCGGCGGGAATACCGCCATGGATGCTGCACGCACTGCCTTCCGGCTCGTTGGAAGCGAGGGGCGCGTAACCATCGTTTACCGCCGTACCATCAAAGAGATGCCGGCTGACCATGGTGAGATAGAGGCGGTGCGAAACGAAGGAATTAACATCATAGAACTGGCCAATCCCGTGCGTGTTCAATCGGTTGATGGTCGCGTTACAGGCGTGGTATGTTCACGCAACGTGCTGGTCATGAAGGAAAAAGATGGCCGGCCGGCTCCGGTTGCGATTCCGGGTTCTGAATTTGAGATTCGCTGCGACACCATCATTCCGGCCATTGGCCAGGAGTTGGCCGTTGATTTCCTTGATCGGGATCAGCTCAGGACCACCCCGGGGAGTTACAAGACACGCATTCCCAAACTGTACCTCGGCGGCGATGCCCTCCGTGGCGCATCTACGGCCATCAACGCCATTGGTGACGGGCGAAAGGCGGCGGTTGAGATTTTAGCTGAATTTTCGGTAATGGGATTGGAGATTTCCAGTATCATCGATCCGCCCAGAGGATCGGACAGCCCTAAAATCAATGAATCCGGTATGCAGGTTCTGATGCACCGCAAAGCCGTCAGGGAATATGGATTTTATCCAAAAGAGACCGCGTTGGATCAGCGACAAAATTTCAACCTGGTAATCTCCTCTTTGTCTCATGAGCAGGCCCGGAAAGAGGCCTCACGGTGCCTGCAATGTGATGTTGTCTGCAATGTTTGTGTTTCGGTTTGTCCCAATTTGGCTAATTTCGGATATCGGATTGAACCGGTCCGTTATTCACTGGAGAAGGCGGTTTTAAAGGAGGATGGCAGCATTGCTTTCGAACCGGATAAGATTTTCAGGATTGACCAACAATTTCAGATACTGAACATCCGTGATCTCTGCAATGAATGTGGCAATTGCACTACATTCTGTCCCAGCAGCGGCCGGCCATTTGCCGATAAACCTGGAATCCATCTTTCAATCAAATCACTGAACAAGGAGGAAAATGGCTTTTTCCTGAGCAGGCTTCCTGAAAAATCGGTGCTGATATGCAAGGAAAAGGAGAATGTCAGAACCCTGAGTTTAATGGATGGACATTATGTTTACGAAACAGACCAGGTCAAAGCGACCATCAATAATGATAATTTTGCCCTGCTGGATGTGAAATTTCTAACACCCTGTATTAAAGAGGTTCATTTTGAATTTGCCGCCGAGATGAGCATTATAATGAGAGGGGCAATGCAAATTAATCTGTTTGAAGCAAAAAAGAGGTGACACGGAACGCGTGACGCGTGACAAAAAAATCAAAAAACAAAAATTGAAAATTAAATTTATGATCCCAATAATCACCCAAATCACCGACCCTGCCGTATTAGAAAAGGCCATCCGCCATTACCGCGAAAAGGGGATTATCCTGCCAACTTTTGCACAGATGCAAAACCCGGAGCTGATCCCCGGTTCCATCAAGGATAAACTAAAAAATATAGGATTGTGGGATTTGCATCCCCTGAATTTATTTCGGATAACATGGAAAAATGAGCCTAAAGCAGCTGGCGGATTGTATGGAGCGCCAAATTTCATCGAACTTCCAAAGATACTGACCGGCATCGATGCCCGGATCATCGTGATGCTGGGCAAGTGGTTTCCAACGGGAGCACATAAAGTAGGCGCGGCGTATGGATGCCTGGCCCCGCGCATCATCACAGGCGGTTTTGACCCGACCTGGCACAAGGCCGTATGGCCATCAACCGGAAATTATTGCCGTGGCGGCGCCTTCGATTCTTATCTCATGGATGTGACCGCCGTGGCCATCCTCCCCGAGGAGATGAGCCGCGAACGATTCGCCTGGCTTGAGGAGATCGGCGCCGAGGTGATCGCCACTCCCGGATGCGAGTCGAATGTGAAGGAGATTTACGATAAATGCTGGGAGATCAAGCGTACCCGGAAGGACTGCATGATCTTCAACCAGTTTGAGGAGTTCGGCAACTCCTGCTGGCATTATGAAGTCACCGGCAATGCCATTGAGGAAGTTTTGAAATTGGTTGCAGGAAAAGATGCTCCTCTGGCGGCCTATATTTCAGCCACCGGATCGGCCGGAACCATTGCGGCGGGCGATTATCTGCGTACAAAGTATCCTCACCTGAAGGTGGTGGCTTCTGAGGCGCTTCAATGCCCAACGCTTTTGCAGAATGGGTTCGGCGGCCACCGCATCGAAGGCATCGGCGACAAACATGTTCCGTGGATTCACAATGTCAGGAATACCGATGTGGTAACAGCCATTGATGACGAGGATTGCATGCGTCTGCTCAGACTGTTCAACGAAAAGGAGGGCCATGCATACCTGGCGGCCAACGGCGTTGACAGATCATTGCTTTCTGCACTCGGCGCGATCGGCATTTCGGGAATCGGAAATGTGCTTTCAGCTATTAAGACCGCCAAACATTTTGATTTCACCGGCGAAGATGTGATGGTAACCATCGCCACCGATTCGGCCGAAATGTACGGCTCACGGCTTGAAGAGCTCACCGCCGAACGTGGCAGTTACTCCCTGATGCAGGCGGCGCGTGACCATGAGAAATGTATGCTCGGCACGGCCCCGTCGACCATGAAGGAACTCGGATATCCCGACAGGAAAGCCATACACAACCTGAAGTACTTCACCTGGATCGAGCAGCAGGGCAAGGATGTAGAGGATCTGCGCCAGCTATGGGATGACCGGCAAATATGGCCCCGGATATTCAGCCAGCCTGCCCGCTGGGACGAGCTGATCACTGAATTTAATGAGCGCACAGGACTTTTGAAATAACTACTGTAAATCAACTAAAACATGAGATTAAAAATTTTACTGACAATTTTACTGATTTGGGGTTCTGCAATAACTGCATCAGCCTGGGTATACCCCGAGCACCGGGAAATCATGATGGCCGCCATCAAAAAACTTGATCCCAACCGGCGGGCCATCCTCGATCAGCTCTGGGCCTCTGCAAGGAAGGGTCACGAGATGCGTCTTTGTGAATCGGTAATTGAACCAGGCCAGGGCGTTAAACCCCAGTGTCTCGATTATGCCGCCTGGACCGGAATTGCAGCCGACCACTCCGTATCCGCTCAGGATATGACCAATATTGTTCTCAAATCGACATGGATCCTGAAAGTAGCAGATATTACTGCTCAGTTGAAAGTCGGCCTTGATAAATCGGAGAAACGCAGTTCGCGTATCAGTGCAGTAAGGATTTCGGATATAAAATTGCTTCGCGCCGATCCGGAGTACGTTTCCAGGGCCGGGAAAAATAACGGGCATTTCCTGCTGGTTCTTCCGGCTGTGAATACCACATCTGCAGACTATTTTTCGTTGTGTTACAAGGAAGGAACAGAGATGAATACTGTTGGAACCTATACATGGTATCATCAAAGCGCACTGTCGAAGGCTGCCCGCCTGAACTCAAAGGATCTTACACCCGAACAGCGGTCGGCGCTTGCCCTCTCGGCCCTGGCCGATGAAGCATTCGCAGCTCATTTTTTAGAGGATAGTTTTACATCGGGACATGTGATGGGAATCTGGGGGGATGCTGCAAAACGCAAGGGAACACATGATTATTACAATGAAGAGGGCGTGGATATAAATTCCTGGGAAGGGAAACAAATGGTATTGATGGGCGATGCCACAATGCGGAAAGAGGATGTGGGATGGACATCAGATGCTGTTCTGAAGAGTCTGGAACAGATGCTGGATGCGGTAAGCGGTGCGATCAGGTTTGATCCTGCCTTCCTTCAGGAAGATCATTCTCCGGCGACTCCTGATACATTCAACGTGAGCAAAGCCATGGTGATGCCACTGCGCCCGATTGATGATAAAGTGAGGATTTTATGTGACACCGTGTTGATGGAATTTCCAATTCCGGGTTTGACTGCCGGGATGGGACAATTCCCAAGATTCCGGGCTGAAATGGGTCCCTTTGCCGGAGTTAGCGGCGCAGCCAACCTCAATTATCTGGATGGTGGATTTTTCGACTATCAAAAGGGTTACGGCGTCACTGCCGGATTGGAACTTGGCCTGCGTGTAGGATTGGGAATGGAAGGCGTATTGAACGAAGCAGGCGATGGACTGGTCTTCCTCGATTTGGGCGGCCGTATTGATTTAAGCTCCAGCCAGGCTTATGATGGTTCCCATGACAATCCTGATTTAAAAGGATATGGTTCAATGATTTCAGCTATTCCATCCCGTTTCGCTGTTACTGTCCGCTTCAGATTACCCTTCTTTCTGATCCCTGGCGACCTGGTGATTTTAGCCCCTGTTTTGGCGCTGGTATCTCCGAATTCCATGCAACGCATTGTCACAACTGCGGCAAATGGAGGTTTGATCCCCTGGCAAACGGGTTTGCCTACTCCCATCGGAAGATTCCAGTTCGTGCTGGGAAGGGAGGTTGCAATCAGTATGTATGGCGTAGGAAAAAAATCAGATACTTACTCGGTATTTCCGCCGGATAATGTATATGGTCTCGGGGCTTATTACAAACTGAATACCACCAGGTTTGAATTCCCGATCGTGGAATACCGCCCTTTCCGTACCTATTCTTCACGACAGACAGGGAGTCTTCTATTTCAATTACATGCTGGTTTTGATGTACCGGGCAAACGGACAGAAGCCACAGAGGGCCAGGACCTTTTTGCTATGCCGTTACCGGCAACCCGAATCATCTGGTATGCAGGGATCCGGCTTGTTTTTGACTACCGCTACTATTTCTCAGGAACAAAGAGGTAAACGGCATAATGAATTGTTAAATTGTAAAACTAAAATAAGATGAAAAAAAAGATCTCCTCATTATTATCGATGAGAACAGCCAGGCAAATAGGCAGACTGCTGTTGTTTACAAGTTTATTGATATTTTGTGATAAATTATATTCAGCACCGGCTTCTGACCCCTTTACCAATGGCAGTAAGGAGCGGAATATGATCGTGGTGATCAGCGACATTCATCTTGGTGCCGACCTGGCCTATGCCGAAACCAACAAAAACCTTAAACCCCTCGCGTATCTTATCGGGCAGATTAGTATATCACCCAATGTTAAGGAACTTGTTATCGCCGGAGATCTGCTGGATGAGTGGTTTGTCCCGGCAACAACCGATACGTATCAGGGAAAGGATCAGGCTGATTTTGTGAAGCGGATAGCGAACGCCAATAAGGAGGTGATTGACGCGATTAACCGGATTATCCGGGATGGAAAAATTATAGTCACCTATGTTCCTGGAAACCACGACTTAACCATTGCTGCAGAAAATGTGGCCGCTATCCTTCCGGGCATACATCAATCCCGGGATAAGGAGCTGGGTTTGGGAACCTATTCCCCGGCAGACCATCCGGAAGTAGCAATTGAGCATGGTCATCGCTACAATTTCTTCTGTGCACCCGACCCGATTTCGAACCAGGATGTTGCGCCAGGGACCATCATGCCTCCCGGATACTTTTTTACAAGAATAGCAGCGCTTCATGTTGTGCAAAATTGCCGTACTCCGCACGATTCCATTCCACAAATCGTTAAAAACAATTCTGGCGATGAAAGCCAGGCGCTCCTGTTCGGATACTATGGACTTTGGAAAACCACCTTAACGATGTTCCGAATAGAGAACAGGTTCGATGAAAAGATGATCGTGACAAAGGTGAATGGCTTCGCAGATTCATATTCCGTTAAAGATCTTTTGCCTTTTCAGCCATTGCCGGGAGGTTCGATCGATGTGAAACTTTACAAGGGAATTCAGGATTCATGGAACCAACGACAAAAAATCAACCATGTGGCGGTCAATATTCCTGTTGCTCAGGCGATGAGATATGTTGGCGATGCAGCTGAAACGGATAGGCAGTCGGAGTTACAATACTTTATGAACCCGAATTCCAACAAGAGGATCGTTGTTTTCGGCCATACCCATGTTGCGAAAATCAGTTCCTATGACAACCACAAAGGCCAAAAATCAATCTATGCGAACTCCGGAACATGGATAGATCATAACCCAAAGCTGACAACCATGAATTTTGTCGTTATAACACCACAGAATGGAGATGCAGCTTCTCAAACCTATGTGAAACTGTACAATTTTGAAGGTGAGATTGTAACGGAAATGGATGAAAAATCAATACAATTTTA
>Ga0247840_10001728_pt1 | contig 41539 bp, 31 predicted proteins | sample LaCruzMarch2015__FD_192404 | JGI IMG/M metagenome (GOLD analysis project Ga0247840, IMG submission 192404) | Freshwater microbial communities from meromictic Lake La Cruz, Castile-La Mancha, Spain - LaCruzMarch2015_17m | ecosystem: Environmental > Aquatic > Freshwater > Lake | place: Spain... | reverse complement strand
ATCTCATTGATTTAGAACTAAGGATAGGTACATTAAAAAACTATGTGCTAGATTTTGTTTAGTTGAACTTAAGATTTAGTTTATTTCTGGTGATATTTTTTCACGCCAGAAAGATAATAGTCAAAATAAAAAAATATTACTAATATACCGATTTAAAAAATTAAAAAAATTTATGATTTATTAAAATAATAATCAACTAAAACATTCTTCAAAAGTATAACCCATGGACTTGAAGTCCATAGGTTATAAATAATAATCAAAACTAGTAAGAAATTTTTAAATTTTTTTTAAATAGAAAAGGAGACCAGCACACGGCTGATCTACCTTTTAATTGTAGTTCAGGGTATAACTATAATTCATAGAACCCTGATACCACTACAACAACACACAGTGTCTTCCAATACTCTATATTTAACAGCCAGGAGAGGACCCAAGCAACTAACACCCATATTATAAACACTATTATAATTGCATATATTAATGCAAGTGCCTTATTTACCATCACGTTTTCTCCAGTCCAGTATTGTGTTGTGGTTTATCCTCAAGGATTACTTCATCTTCAGTTGAAAATGGAGTTTTATCCAAGTGGACAAATTAATTTTAACATTATTTGAAATAAAATGCAATTTTTAGTAGATTTTTTTAATTCAACTATATTATTATCAATAAATTATACAAAGTGTAGACTTAAAATAAATAATAAAAAGATATAAATAATAAAAAATAATAAAAATAATTGTAAAAATTATTTTTTTTTGTAAAATGATAATATAATTTTTCAATAATTAACTTATACATGTGATTTAAAAAAAGTAATTTAAAAAAGTCTAAACTTGTTCCTAATATTATATGAGCTCTAGCATTGTGCTTAGTTTTTTTTATGTGATTTATTTTAATAAAAAATACTAATATTTTTTATTTTAATATTGATAAAAATAATAATCAAGATTCTGATAAAACAGGGAGTATAGATAAAAAACAAACCGAAAAATTGACTGAAGATAATTGAAAAAGTAAAATTAATATATTATTATTATGAAGATGATGAGGCGATCATGATGCTCCAAATTTGACAGATACTATTATTTTTGCAAGCATTGATTTAAAGAAAAAAGTTATAAGTATGTTATCTGTTCCTAGGGATATTTATGTAGAATATCCTGATGGTTATGCTGATTGAAAAATTAATTGAATATATGCTGTAACATCTAGTAGAAATAGTTCTAAAAAAATTTGAATCGAAAATATTAAGAATAAACTAACTGAAATGACATGAGAAAAAATAGATTATTATATTAATGTAGATTTCAATTGATTTAAAAAAATAATTGATACTATTTGATGAATAGAAATTACTATTCCAGAAAATTTTGTAGATTACAAATATCCAGATTGAAATTGGTGATATAAAACTCTAGTGTTCAAACAATGAACATGGGTATTTGACTGAGAAAATTCACTAAAATATGCAAGAAGTAGGCATTCAACAAGTGATTTTGATAGATCTATGAGACAACAACAAGTTATAAAGGCAATTAAAGATAAATTGAATTGAGGTTATTTTTTAACTTCTCCTTGAAAAGTTAAAGAATTATATGATGTTTTTATTAATCATGTAGATACTGATATTTCCTTAAAAACAATTATAAAACTTGCGTTCAATCTAAATTGAAAATGAGATTTTAAAATATATTCATATAATCTAAATGATTCTTGTTACTACTGAAGTGCAACATGTACAAATGGTTGATTTTTATATGCTCCAAATAGAGATTTATTTTGATGAATGTCTGTTTTACTTGTTGAATGAACTGATATAAATAATTTAAATGATTATGGAAAAATAAATAATTATTCTGACATAATTTTTAATTCTTCTAATATTTTTTCTGAAAACTATAAAATAAACATATTTAATTGAGTAAAAGTCAGAAATCTAGCATCAGTTTTAAGTAATGATATAATCAAATATTGATTTTATATACCTGAAATAAAATCTATTTGAAATGCTGATAAAATATATGAAAAATCTGTTATTTACTATAATAGTATAGATGAAAATTCAGTTACAATCAAGGCATTGAAAAAATTCTTTGATTGAGAATTTATAAAAACAGATTTGCCTATGTTTTCTCTAGATAATGCACAAATAGAAATAATTATATGAGAAGACTATAATAAAACAAATGACCCATTTAAATTTTAATTTAAATATTTATTAATAATATATGAATATCAATAAAAAACCTTTAGCAAGAAGAAAGTTTAAAACAACATATACAAAAAGAGAAAGTAGATTTAATAAAAATTGAAAAAATATTTTTTTAAAATTTTTATTTTATACAATATGATTTCTTTTCATAACAACAATTGTTTTAATAATTATATTATACTTTAAATATATAGTATGACTACCTTCAATAAAAGAATTAGAAAATATGGAGATAGCAGAATCTTCTATTATTTATGACAGAGATTGAAATGAATTATATAAAATTTTTAAAGAAAAAAGAACTTATGTTCCATTTGAAAATATTAATAAAAATATGGTAAATGCAATTGTCGCAATAGAAGACAAGCGTTATTGGTCAAATCCTGGAGTCGATATTAAGTGACTTTTTAGAGCTTGATTAAATTATATTTTATGAACAGCTGATTGAGTTAAATGAACATCTACTCTAACACAACAACTTATTAGAAACACTTTGATTACAAATGAAGTAAGTATTGAAAGGAAAATAAAAGAAATATACTTAGCATATAAATTAACTTCAAGTGTTTCAAAAGAAAAAATACTTGAATTATACTTAAATAAAATATCTTACTGAAACAATGCATTTGGTATTGAAGAGGCATCAAAAACATATTTCAATAAAAGTTCTAAAGATCTATGAATTTTGGAATCATCTATATTGGCATCAATACCAAAATGACCAACATATTATTCACCATATAATCATCAAGATAGATTAATCTGATATCCTTATATTTATACATCTGGTGATACAGATAATGTAATTAAAGTAATAAATCAAAAAGATAAAGACACAAATAAAATTATACTAACAAGCCTAATTGATTTTATTTCAAATTTAAAAGCAAGTGATTTAGAATGAACTGATAAAACTTTAGTATGTAATATAAGTAAAGATAATTTTAAAAAAGATATTAAAATTGATAATGATTGATGTTGAATTTTTGCATATTCAGAACTTGTAGATTTCCTTAATAACATTAAAATAAAGGTAGATGAAAACTATATTGAATATGAGACTTGAAGAAAAGATAGAGTATTATGAAGAATGTTAGAAGATTGATATATATCTTTTGATGAATATAAAGAATCAATTATTAATGCTATTTGATATAATTTTAATAGATCTAAAGAAAATATTAAAGCTCCTCATTTTGTGTTCTATGTTAAAGAATATTTAGAAGAAAAATATTGAAAAGAAATTGTAAGTATTTGATGACTTAAAATATACACTACTTTAGATTGAAAATTACAAGAAAAAGCTGAAGAAATAATAACTACTCAAGTTAAAAAAAATGCAACAAATTTTTGAGCATCAAATGCTGCTCTAATAAGTATTGATAATAAAGCTTGAGAAATATTAGCAATGGTATGATGAATAGATTATTTTGATAATGAAAATAAATGAAATGTAAATATAATTACTTCCACTCTACAACCTTGAAGTTCATTTAAACCATTTATTTATTCTGTATGAATGTTTAATAATGAGATATGAACCAAAACACCTATATATGATTTAGAAACAAAATTTCCTTGATATACTCCTAAAAATTTCGATTGAAGGTTTATGTGAAAAATGAATATATCTACCGCACTAAACAACTCTAGAAATATTCCAGCCATAAAAATGTTTTTTATGGCATGATGAGAGAAAAATATAATTACTTTCATGAAAAAACTATGAGTAAAATCTCTTAAAGAAGACTGAAATTATGGAGCTCCACTTGCCCTTTGAACATGAGAAATGACTCCTCTAGAATTAGCTACAGCATATTCAGTTTTTGCTAATATGTGAGTAAAAAAAGACATTACTCCAATATTAAAAATAGTAGATTCAAAAGGTAACATTGTTGAAGAAAATTGAATAAAAACAAAAGATGAAAAAGTAATGTCAGAAGATCAAGCATATATAATTAATAATATCCTTAGTGATACATCTAGTCGCCCTTCTTCATGGAATGGTTATGTAAGTTTAAAAGGAAGACCAGTTGCAGCTAAAACATGAACCTCTACAAAACAATACACTAAAAATTGAGTTAAATATATTTTTCCAAATAGTTTATGGACTATATGATATACTCCTCAAACAACAACTGTAGTTTGGGCATGAAATACAGATTGATCTGAAACTAATATGAGTTGAGATTGATTAAATGCAGCAGGACCTATATGGAGAGATTATATGGAATTTGCCCATAAATGAAAACCTGTTGAAAATTGGAAAAGACCTGCTTGAGTAAAAGAAATTAATATATCTGAAATTTCCTGATTACTCCCAAATCCAGAATCGTCAAGTGTTATTCCAATAATTAAATCCCTATTTATAAATACTCCTACCAAATATGATAATAGTTATAGGCAAATACAAGTTGATTCTCTATGTAATTGAAAAGTTACTGAAAATACCCCACTTGCAGCAATAAAAACAGTAACTGTAGTTGAAATAAACTCTTTAAATCCTACAAACCCAAGTTGGCAATGACCAGTACTTAATTGGGCAAAATCAGATGCTTTCAAAGAAAAATACTGAAATGTTAAAGACTTAGTAACAAATGTTAGTGAAGAAGAATGTAAAAGAAGTTGAAACAGTCTAGGTATTACAGTTGGAACAAATATTAATGATAATGATACTCTTTTCGCCTGAGAAAATAGTATAGAATTTGCTTATAAAAGCATTAATCCTATTGTTAGAATAGATGTTATAATTAATGATATAGTAATTGATGAAATAAATATTGATAATAAAACCGAATGAAAATATACTTGAACCATTTTTATACCAGTATCAAGAGTTTGAGAAAATTCAACTCTTAAATTAAGAGCAGTTGATAATGAATATTATTCAGGAGAGGTAAGTAAAAATATATCCGTAATTAAAAATGACAATTTAATTCAAAATGACAATTTAATTCAAAATGACAATTTAATTCCAAAAAGTGATTCAACTGTTACAGAAATTGAGTTAGAAAATCCACCAGATTGAAGTATTAAATTATATAATACTGACTATTTTAATCTAAAAGCTAATATAATAGGAAACACTTCAATAAAAAGTATAAATATTCTATTAGATTGAAATATAGTTAAATCTTGAATTACAGATAAAAATATTGTTTACCCAGTTAATTCAGAAAAAAATATTTCAGTTTGAACTCATATAATAACAATAGAAGTTATAAATACCAGTTTAATAAAATCAACAAAAGATATACAGTTAGAAGTTCTTATGAGATAATTAAGCCTTAACTCAAAAGTTTCTTGAATTTCAAATCAATAAAAAAAGAGTTATTCATGATAACTCTTTTTTTATAGGATAATTCACATTTTAAACATAAATATAAACATCTTGTGATAATTTGGTATTTTCTTTCTACATTCTTTCTACATAAATCTTGATTTTTAATCATTAATATATATATTTAATTTATAATTACAATTTATATTGTTTAATATTTCGCATTGTATGTATTTAGCCAAAATCGCTTATTTTTTAATTATAATATAATGGAAATCAAAAATTGTTGGAAAACAAAACCTTATTGGTTGATGGGAGGGGGATTAGGAGTTATTTTTATTATTGTTTATTACATCTTGTTTAATGCTATTTTATCTAGTTTGTTTTCTAATCAAGCTGAACTATTAAGTACTCCTTTTGCCTTGCCGTTTTTTATAAGCTCAAGTTTGTTTAGCTGATTTTATTTTGAGGTAATCAGTTTTGTCATTCTATTTGCAATCTACTTTTTAGTTGGAGCATTAATTGGATGGTCTATTGGAAAAATTAAAAAATAAGCGACTTCGTCTAACTACAACTATCCTAAATATTTCACTTCTAAAAGTTTGCTAAAGCAAACTTTTCTTGTAAAATACTTCGGATTAGTTGCGGACCATTGTGCGACAAATTTTGATGGCAACTTAATACCAAAAATTTAAAAATTTTTATCTAAAATAACAATTTATGAAAACAGTAGGAATAATTGGAGGTCTTGGACCAGAAACAACGTCGGAATTTTACCTTGATTTAGTTTTTTCATGTCAGAAAAAAGAAAAAACTCATAGACCTTCAATCATAATCGCCAGTGTCCCTTTGCCTTATAAAATTGAAGAGGAAGCAATTGCTAAAAACATTGGATTTGAGAGAATACCTCCATTTTTAATTGAAGAAGCAAAGAGGCTAGAAAAAGCTAGAGCAGACTTTATTGTTATGCCCTGTAATTCCTTACATGTTTTTATTAAAGAGATTAGGGCAGCAGTCAATATTCCCGTTCTAAGTATCGTTGAAGAAACGGTAAAATTCCTCAAGAAAAATAATTTGAATAAGGTTGGAATTGTTTCTACTTCTGCAACGATTAAGAATAAATTATATGAGAATGCTTTCGCTGAAAATAAAATAGGCTACGAAACCCCAGATGATTTTCAGCAGGCTAAATTAGGAAAATTTATTCTTAATCTTGTTACTGGGATGCAGAATAACAAAGATAGAGAAGAGCTTATTCAAATTATTAATGGTTTTGCAGAGAAAGATGTTGATTGTGTTGTGCTTGCCTGTACTGACCTACAATTATTAATTCCTCAACACCCGACTATGAAGATATTCGATACCATGAAAATATTCACAGATGCAACTGTTGAGGAAATATTGAAATAAGAATAATTCTCATTTTGATTTGACTTTTTTTTATATATGATTATCTTTTCATTAGAGAATTAATTCTCAGTTTATATTATAACAATAGAAAAATGGATAATTACGAATTCCCTGCAATTGCAAAAATTGATAATGAAGCACCTAGTTTTGATTTACCTTTTTATAATCCAAAAACTGATGAAGAATGAACTATATGATTATCTGACTTAAAATGAACATGGACTGTATTATTTTATTATCCAGCTGATTTTACATATGTTTGTCCTACAGAATTAAAGGATATGGCAGAACAAGAAGAGAAATTTATAGAATTATGAGTTGAAATTTTAGCAGTTTCTACTGATACTATTTTTTCTCACAGAGCATGGGTAAAACACGAGAAATTAATGGAAGGTTTCCCTTATAAGATGTTAGCAGACCATTCTACTGAAGTTGCGAATATTTATAATATTTTGGATGAAGAATCAGGTATAGCAGGTAGATGAACATTTGTTATTGATCCTGATTGAATGCTTAGAAGCATAGAAATTACATCATGACCATTATGAAGAAATAGTACTGAATTGATTAGGAAAATAGAAGCATTACAATTTATGAGAGCTAATCCAACTCAGGCATGTCCTGCAAAATGGGTAATTTGATGAAAAACTATTACTCCAAGTATAAAAATTTCATGAGAAGTATATGAAGCTTTAAATTAAAAAAAATAATCCAATTTATTGGATTATTTTTTTTACCAAAACAGTTTATAATCATCTTTCCATTTTGATAAAACTATACCTGGATTTCTAATTTTACTTTCATCTAATAAGTCAATTCATAATCACAATCTATCAACTGAAAATCCAAGAAAAGATAAAACTGTAGCTCAAATATCAAGAGTATCTCATTTTTTATTAATAATTTTATCATTTGTTTTATCAGAATCGTAAATCATAAACAAAAGTCATCTACTTTCTTTGTTTTCTTTTAAAATTTCAGAAGAATTATTATTATCCATAGCATAATGATCAGATCATATTACTATTACAGTATTTTTAAAACTAGGATGATTTTTTAACTTTTCAATAAATTGAGATAATAAATAATCTGTACAATGATAAGAATTTAATATAGATACTGTATCATCATTATATTTGTGCCCCTTACAACTATCAGAAATAACACCATCATCTCAATGAGTATCCATTGTTATCATAAATAATCAAAATGGTGTATCTATTTTTGATAATTCATCATATTTTTTATAAGCTTTTTCAAAAGTAGTATCATCATATAATCACCAGCTATATGTGTAATCCTTATTCTCTAAATCAGCAATATATTCATCTTTTCATTGTATATTATCAAATCAATGTGTTTTATAAAAAGTTCATTTTCATGCAAATCACATAGACGATCATCATACATAATTTAAATTATATCAAGCATTTTTTAAAAAATCTCATATACAAAAAGCTCATTTTAAATATTTTTTTACTGTTTCTGACTTATCTGTATTCCATGGTATTTCTAGTGGTATTCAACATTGACTTCAAACTATTCAAGCAATAGTCCAAGAGGTTCAATATGCTTGATATAAATTATCAAAAAAAGTTGAATTATTTTTTATATCATTTAATCAATTAGATAATCAAGGAAATATATCTTCATTTAAATAAGTTTTTTCATAACTCTCTAAATATATGTAAACAATGTTTTTCTTATTACTTATATCAGTAAAAGTTGGCTTATAATAATAATCACTAAACAATAAATTACTAGAATCAGTTGAGTTACTTATTTCATAAAATCAATTAATTTCCAGAATATTATTAACCAGTGGATTAAATAAAAAAGAAAAAAATAAAATAATATATGATAATTTTTTATATAAAAAAGCATTTTTCGAAATAGAATCTTTTTTCTTCAAATAATAATTTACTAATCAATAAAAAATGGTTAATATAATAATAAAAGATAAAACAGATACAAAAAAGATTTTCTTATACTCCAACCATCCAGTTCCTTCTCAACCATATAAAAAATAATATAAAACAGAACTATCTAATCATTTTCAAGTAAAATAATTAAATATGTAATATATATCTATAAATGATAAAAAAATAAAAACAAAAAACAAGTAAACTCAAATACCCAAGTTTAACTTTGTTTTATTAACAAAATAAATTATTAATGATAACAAAAATAACAATATTGATAGAATAATCATAATTTAAATACATTACTTAATTTTACTTTTCATTTCGTCGAAGATTCCTTTTAACTTATCTTTTATTTCATTAAGCTTTTCTGGAGCTATTTCTTTAATTGCATCTATTTCCCCACTCTTTTCATTATACAATTTTTCAAGTCTAACCTTTGCTTCAGAAATATAAGATTTTCATTTTATTTTTAATTCCTCTAAAAGATCAACTCATTGATTTTTATAAGAATCTAATATTTTTAATAATTCATCTTTTTTTGTTATATAATACTCTTTATTTTTATCATTATTTATATGAGTTTTAATATCATTAATTATAGATTTATGAGTTTCTACAAAATTATTTAATAATACTTTAAATTCTCATTCTCACATTGCTTTTGATGTTTCCATTTCTTTTTTTAATTCTTCTGGTTTTTTCTTACTATATACAGAGGCAACTAATCAACCAGCAATATATCATAAAGCCAATAGTAATAAATTTCTCTTAGACATAATTAATTTATTAATAAATAAGTAATATTTGTAATACAAATATTATAAGTTTTTAACATATTTTAATACTTCAAACTTTGTTATAAAAATTTTTATGATATAATGATTATATATAATTTTTTAATTCTTACAAATAAATTTAATATGTCGTATAATAATTTTTCTGATTGATACAAAAAGGCCCTAGTAAATGCTGAGAATAATATAAAACAAATCTGAATTAAAGATTTATGAGTTGAAGATATTTTTATTGAAATTGTCAAAAATTCTACTTGAGGAATAAAAGAAATATTCAATTTATACTGAATAAATGAAAAATTAACTTTGGAAATAATTAACAAAGCAATTTTTAATGAATCTTTTGAAAAAAGAGCAGGAGTATATTCTTGAATGAACACTAGACTTAAAAATACAATTTTATGAAGTGTGAAGATAGCAGCAACTTTTTCTAAACAAAAAGCCTCTATTGAAGATTTTTTATTATCTATGATTAGAAATGATCCATGGATATGAAATTTTTTTGATTATATTTGAATTACAGCAAGTGATATTGAAAAAAATATAATGGAGCTTAATTCTTATTGAACTATTGATGGAATATCAAAATGAAATGAATCTGAAATAAACATAGAAGGAGAAGATTGAATAAACAAATTATTATGAGCTTTGAGTCAGAATTTATTTTGAGTTTGAGATCAAAAATGACAAGAAACCCCTTTTGATATGAATAAAGAACAAAAATGAAAAAAGAAAGATTCTACAACTCCAGCCTTAGATTTTTTCTCTACAAATTTGTCAGAAGAAGCTGCAGAATGAAAAATAGATAATATAATATGAAGAGATAATGAAATAGAAAGATTAATAGCAATTTTGAATAGAAAAACTAAAAATAATCCTGTATTAGTATGAGAACCTTGAGTTGGTAAAACTGCTATTGCAGAATGATTAGCATTAAAAATTTTTCAAGGAAAAGTGCCTTTTTCAATGAAAGATAAAAAAATTCTTTCTCTTGATATGTCATCTCTTGTAGCTTGAACAAAATATAGATGAGAATTTGAAACAAGAATTAAACAAGTTATAGATGAAGCATCAAAGGTAGAAAATGAAATAATATTATTTATAGATGAAATTCATACTATTATATGAGCTTGATGAGGAGAATGAACTCTAGATGCATCAAATATTTTAAAACCTGCAATGTGAAGAGGTAAAATAAGAGTTATATGAGCAACTACACAAAATGAATATAAAAAATATATAGAGAAAGATTCTGCATTAGAAAGAAGATTTCAAAAAATTACCGTTGATGAACCAAGTAGAATCATAACTGTAGAAATAATTAAAGGACTAAAAGAATCATTTGAGAATTATCATAATTTAAATATTTCTGAAGATGCTGTTGAAACTGCTGTAGATTTATCAATCAGATATGTAACAGACCAAAATTTACCAGACAAAGCCATTGATTTAATAGATGAAGCCTGTAGTATAAAATCTATGAAATACAATTTTGATGAAACTGAAACAAAAAAAATTAAAGAAAAAATAGCTAAAATAAATAAACAGATCGAAATAGCAGTAATATGACAAGAATATAAAAAAGCATCTACATTGAAAGAAAGCCAAGTTAAACTAGAACAACAAATACAAGAAATAAAAGAAAAATTCACAATTCCAAAAGAAGAAAGAATGAGTGTTTGAGTAGAAGATGTTCAAAGAGTTTTGAGTATTTCGACATGAATTCCTGTTTCAAATTTAAATAAAAATGAAGTTGAGTCATTGAAAAACCTACCAAAAGCAATAAAAAAAGAAATTATATGACAAGATGATGCAATTACATCTATAGTTAAATCTATAACTAGAAGTAAAGCATGAATTTGAGATCCAAACAGACCAGTCTGAAGTTTTCTTTTTTTATGACCGACTTGAGTTTGAAAAACAGAATTAGTAAAGGTATTAACAAGAAGTTTTTATAATGATAAAGATGCATTAATAAAAATTGATATGAGTGAATATTCAGATAAAACATCTGTTAATAAACTTATAGGTTCAAATGCCTGATATGTTTGATATGAAGAATGATGATTATTAACAGAAAAAGTTAGAAAAAAACCATATTGTGTTATTCTATTTGATGAAATAGAAAAATGAGATTTTGAAGTATATAATTTATTGTTACAAATTCTTGAAGAATGAGTACTATCAGATAATAAATGAAAAAAAGTAAATTTCAAAAACACAATTATTGTAATGACTTCAAATATATGACAAGAAGAATTCACAAATAAGGCATGAAAAATATGATTTGATATTGGTGAAAAAGAAGAAAGTGAAATACTAAATGACTATATAAAAGCTTGAAAAAATGTAAAAGATAATTTGACTAACTATTTTTCACCTGAATTTATCAATAGAATAGATAAAATAATTATATTCAATCCTCTTGATAAGACACAAATTAAAAAAATAGTTGAATTATGATTATCTAACCTACAAAAAAGACTAGCAGAAAAATCTCTAGAATTAAAATATGATTCAAAAGTATTAGCATTTATTACAAAATCAGTATATAATCCCGATTTTTGAGCAAGAGAAGTAAGAAGATATTTAGTAGAAAATATTGAAGATTTAATAGCAGAAAAAATTATAAATTCAAGAACAAAAAAAGTTTTTGAGATAATAGTAGAAGATGAAAAAATAATTGTTAAATAAAAAAATCAATAATTGATTTTTTTATTTTGTATTTGATTATTTTTTATTATAATACTTGAAATAAATTAATACTAAATAAATGAAAAAATATATTATAGTAATAATCAGTTTTTTTAGCATTTTCACCTATTCAAATGCATTTTTTTGATGAGGTAATGAATTAGATTTATTTAATAATATTGATACTTGAATAGATGAGTTGGAACATAAAATGATTCAATTTGAAGCAAATTGATGAACTCAAAAGAAATGAATTTTAAAAGAAATAAATAGGTTATCAAAAATTAAAAATGAAAAAGAATGTCTAGATGATGGGAAAAATATATCTGAACAAGATTTTGAAGATATTGCTTTAAAAGGTGATATTGTAAAACTTTCTAATTATATAAGTGATGATTGTAAAGTAGATTGAGTTATATCTAATGATACTGTTAAAAATTATTTATCTCTTTTCAAAAAACATTATGAAAATTCTAAAAAAACAGCAGAAGAGAAATCAGATAAAATATATAATATATCAAAAATATGATTATTTAGTGACTGAATTGTAGAAAATTCTTGATTTGACTTAATATATGATATAGAAGAAATTGATAAAATAATATTTATAAGGGAGGAAGATGAAGATGATGAATATGGATGAGAAGAAAATATAGATTTAACAGAAGTAATAAACTGATTATTATCATCCGAAGATTGAAATAACTATTTAAATAATTCAAATAACTCTGACAATTCAAATAACACTGATGATTCAAATAATAATTTAAATAACATAAATGAATTTACAAATGAGTTTAACGATTTAAATAACTCAAACAATAATATTTATAAGCCAAAAATAATTAATCCAGACGGTACAAATAATGAAGGTATAAATAATAATAGTAATAATTCATCTAATATTGAAAATAAATATATGTGTAGTGATGATAATAGTCAACTAACAGAAGATTATAAGAATAATATATATTTAGATATAAATAAAATTAAAAATTCAAATTATAACAAAGAAATTCAAAAAAATGAATGACTAGATTACTCATCAAAAAATAATAATCAAAACACAAATAGCCAAAATTATAATAACAATAATTATAACACTAGTAATTCTAGTAATAATGAAAATACTAATCCAAATAATAATATTTCAAATAACTATGTTAAAGTTACAGATAACAAAGTTTGGCCCTGTGAAACTTTTTTCTGTATAGATGTAGAATTTATGATGTATCAACATAACCTTTTTTGATGAGATAGCAGTGTAACAATTGAATATTTATTAAATAGATCAAATGAACACTTGGGTAATTTTGCATCAACATCACTTATTCAATCAAAAATGACTACAAATTTATTCGAAATATGATTAAAAGATTTGAATTTACCTGATATCTTTCATATGGCTATTCAAGTTTCTACTAAACCTTTACCAATACTTAATATTGAAGATGAATGAAAAGAAGATAAATCTGAATTCGCATCAAAAAATTTACTTGAAAAGTATTATAAGATTAATTGATTAGATTATAATAGAAGAAATGATTTAGTTTTGATGTCAAATAATGAACAAGATAAACAGTCTATTATAAATTCTGATGAATTACCTATAAATAATTCAGAAAATAAAATAACTGAATATAATGAATATCTTGATAATATGAAAAAAGAAAAGAGATTATTGAAAAAATCTGTAGAAAAAGAAGCTTCTTACTGAATATTAGATACTTTTGTAGAACAGTATACAGAAATAGATAAGTTTACTTTTTCTATATATAATTATGCTAATAATTTACATACTCTTATATCAAAGTTAAGAGATATTCCTATTGATAAAGGTTAAAGCTATGAGAAAAATAATACTAATAATATTATGTATAATGCCAAGTTATACATTTGCAGACTGAGCCTGTCTTATTGAAGATAATAGTGCTGAGGTATTATTGAAGTATATAGAAAATGATAAAAAAATATTAGGAAATATAAAAAATACTGTATCTAGAATTAATAATTCAAATGACTCATGATTTATATCTTCCTATGAATTAACAAGGGAAAAAAATAAAATAATACAAATTTTTAATAAAGTATTTGATTTTACCTCATTTTATTCTTATTTTAGATATTATGCTGTTTTTCCTATAGTTAACGAGATTCCATATCAAGTAGAAAGAGATTATAAAATAATAGAAAAAGAATGAAAAGCATTAAACAGTTATTTAAAAAATATAAGTAGCAAATTAAGTACAGACATTATTGTTAATAATCCTTGCGAATGAGTAGATGTTAATTGTGAATTTGATGACTTACATTCAAAAGAAATAATATGAAATTTAATAAAAAACAATAATAAAATATTAGACTTATATAGATTAACAATAATGTGAGAATGAGAAAATTTCGAATGAAAATTATTACTAGTTGATAATAATTTTAAATTAGAAATTTTAAAATATTATTGAAAAGAAGCAGTAAGTGCATGTAATAGTTCTGAGGGTGGATTTTTTGAACAAATTATAACAAAAATCACTCACATAAAACTTCTAAATAAATCTTGAGAAAGATGAATCCAGGATTGGAGAGATGCATGGGATTTATTATTATGAAAAGATCCAGACTATGTATACTTGGTTGAAAGAGAAGTGCTACGAGATTATTTATCTGAACAATGAATATGAACTCAAAATCAAGAAATAATGGAAAATAATTTAGAAAAGTATAATGAGTGATGAATAAGTAAAAATAATAACTTTATAACAAATACTATTACATCTACTTTTTGAAAAATTAAAGATGAACTAAGAAATTGGAAAAGTTCAGTGATGACAGACTTTTTTAAATCATCTAAAAAAGAAAACATTAGTTACAATGAAATAATAAAAGTAGAAAATAGTTCAGATATAAATATAGATTTCAAAGAAAAAATATCCAAATTATACAATGATGAAATTCCATATGCTACAGTTTGAGATATAAGTACAGAAAATCTAAGAGCTAAAATTATTGAAACTCATATGAGTCTAGATGATACTATAAATATATTAGAGAAAACAATTATTATTTCTCAAACTGTATGTAAATCACAAGATAGAAAAAGGTGAATTTGTGAATAATTTAACACTTATATAATTAAAATGCTGTCAGAAAAAGAAATAGAAATAATGAAAGCTAATTGAAAAATTCATAAAAAAATTTTTGATGAAATTAAAAAAATAGCGATACAATGAACAAATGCTAAAGATGTAGATTTTTTATGTTGAGAAATTGCAAAGCAAAATTGAGTTTTATGTTGATTCAAATGAGTTTATAACTTTCCTAATAATATTTGCATAAGTATAAATGATGTTGTTGTACATTGATTACCTAGAGACTGAATGATCTTTAAAAATTGAGATTTAGTTACATTTGATTTTTGAATAAAGGACAAAAAATATTGAATAAATACAGATGCTGCATTTTCTGTTATAATTTGATGAGATGATAAAAATCCTATATGAGCAAAATTAATTGAGGCAAATAAAAGAGCTTTATATGCTTGAATAGCTAAAGCAATTGTATGAAATAATGTATGAGATATATCTGCAGCAATATGAAATGAAATAATATGATCTTGATTTAAAATAGTAAAACAACTTACGGGACATGCTATATGAAAAGAACTTCATGAAAAACCCTTTATTCCTAATTTTTGAAAACCTTGAAATTGAGTAAAACTTCAAAAATGAATGACATTAGCAATTGAGCCTATACTATGAGAAACTAGTTGAGAAATAATTGATAATTGAGGTTGGGAATTATATATAAAAGATTGAAGCTTATGATGTCAATATGAACATACTATTTTGATAACAGATTGAAAAGCTGAAATAATTATATAATCTTTGAATAAATCCAATAAATAAAGCTATGTTATTTACAGAAGCACATAAAAGTTTTTTAAATTACCTAGAAGTAATTAAAAATAAGTCACCTAAAACAGTAGAACAATATAATAGACATCTTAATAAATTTGAAAGTTTCATAATTGAATCTTTAAATAAAGATATTAAGAAATTTAATGTTGAAAATATAATATTAGAAATAGCAGAAAAATTCAGAAGTTATTTATATGAAAAAAATAGAACTATTTCAATAAAAACGGCGAATGCATATATGATAACTTTAAGAAGTTTTCTGAAATTTTTAGAAAAAAAATGATTTAAAAGTTTATCTGCAACTGCTATTGATTTAATAAAAGCAGAAGAAAGGCATGTTGAATTCTTAAATGAAGATGAACTTGAAAGACTATTTAATGCACCAAATTCAAATACATTAATATGAATAAGGGATTTAGCTATTATGGAATGTATCTATTCTACATGACTTAGAATTTCAGAACTTACTGCTTTAAATAAAAATGATATAAACCTAAAAAGAAGAGAATTTGTAGTAAGATGAAAAGGTAGAAAAATAAGAGTTGTATATTTGACTAAAAAATCAGCAGATTTAATAGAAAAATATTTAGAAAAAAGAAATGATTATTTATCCCCTCTTTTTATAAGACATAATATAAAAATAGAGAATATTAATACTTTAGAAAATGAAAAAGTTAGATTAACAAGATTTTTTATAACAAATATGGTAAAAAAATATGCAATTAAAGCATATATTTTAAAGAATATTTCAGCACATACGCTTAGGCATTCTTTTGCAACAACTCTATTAAGTAATTGAGCAGATTTAAGAGCTATACAAGAAATGCTTTGACATGCAAGTATTACTACAACTCAAGTTTATACTCATGTTACAAATAAAAAATTGAAAGAAATACATTCAAAATATATGAATTAATAAATTAAAATGAAATTATTAATATGATTATGAAATCCATGAGAAAAATATACAAATACAAAACATAATATTTGATTTATGTTTTTTGATTTTTTAAAACAAAATACTAATATATGAGAATTTAAATTAGAAACTAAATTTAGAGGTGAAATATCAGTATGAATAATTAATTGAGAAAAAGTTATTTTACTAAAACCACAAACATACATGAATCTCAGTTGAGAATCTGTAAAAAATGTTATGAGTTTTTATAAAATTAATGTTGATGATATATTAGTAGTATTTGATGATATAAGCATGAATTTTTGAAAAATAAGATTTAGAGATAAATGAAGTGCTTGATGACATAATTGAATAAAGGATATAATAAAATTTTATTGAGATAATTTTAAAAGAATTAAAATATGAATTTGATTTAATGAAAAATATGATATTTCTGATTGGGTATTATCTAAATTTAATGAAGAAGAATTAAATATATTAAATAAAGATATTTTTCCAGATGTACTAAAAATTCTAAAAGAAAATTTATAAATAATTATTTATCATTCTTATTTGTCTTGCCAAAAAATTCATCGTCAATTAAGAAATTTAAAATATCTAGTTCATCTCTGTTTGATAAATTTGCAGAGGCTCTAAATAGTTTTAAATTAAATAATATATATACAAAGATTATCAATACAATAGAGGATGGAAATATTACATATGTAACAAATTCTAATCAGTTTAATTGATATCAAAAAAAATACAAGGTTCTCATAAAAATTTTTTTAATTATATTATATATTAATAATACTATAAATAGATTAAAAACACAAATAAAATATAACTAAATTATTAATTAATTATATAAAAGATGAATAAATATAAAATATACATAATTTGAATAGGTTGAATATGAATATCTGCCCTTGCTAGATATTATTTAAATAACTCATATATTATATACTGAAGTGATATGACATCTTCAGAATTAATAGAAGATCTAAAAACAGAATGAATGAATATAATTATTTGAGAAAATCCTGAAATAATTAACAGTGATTTTGATCTGGTTATATATTCTGAATCAATTCCTGAAAATCAAGTGGAAAGAGTAAAAGCAAATAGTTTATGAATTAAAACATTAAGCTATCCAAAAGCATTATGAGAAGTAGCTAATAAAAAATTTTTGATATCTATAGCTTGAACTCACTGAAAGTCTACTACTACTTCGATGACAAGTTTAATTTTCAAAAATTCTAGTAATGATTTCACAAGCATAGTATGAACTCTTGTCAAAGAATTTTGAAATAAAAATTTTTTTTATAGAAGAAATTCTCAAGAAAAAGAATATTTTATAATAGAAGCTTGTGAATATAAAAAAAGTTTTCTAAATTATAAACCAACTATATGAGTAATAACAAATATTGAATTAGATCATGTAGATTATTTTAAAAATATAGAAAATTATATACTAGCATTTAAAGAGTATTTAGAAAATATAATTCCCTGAGGATTTGCAATATTGAATTGAAATGATGAAAATTGTAAAAAACTTATAAGATTAAGAAATGATATAAAATATATAGAAGTATATAATGACCATTTTATATATAATGGACAAATATTTAGCTACCCTATTATAGACATTAAAATCCCCTGAGAACACATTAGTTTTGATTCAAAAATAGCCTATGTTATATGATATATGGTCTGAATTATAGACAAAGTCATAGTAGACAGTCTTGAAAATTATAGGTGAGTATGGAGAAGAATGGAATTAATATGAAAGACTGTCCATAATAATATTCTTATGAGTGATTATTGACATCATCCGACAGAGATATGTCTAACATTAAAATCTATAAAAGACAGTAATGTGGACAAGAAGATATTGACAATATTTCAACCTCATCAGTATTCAAGAACTATTGAATTATTGAACGATTTTAAGAATTGTTTTTCTAGTACAGATAAACTAATTATTCCAAACATATATGAATCAAGAGATACACAGGAAGATAAACAAAAAATGAATACTTCATTATTTGTTGAAATGATAAATCATAATGATAAAATTAATTGAAAATGATTAGAAAACACACTTAAACTAATTGAAAATTATGATAAAGAAAATACTAATTCTATAATTTTATTATTATGAGCATGAAATATAGATAATCTAAGATACAAAATAAAAACTGTGTTGTAACACAGTTTTTTATTAAAAATAATTTTCCTAAGAAGTAAAACATCAAATTATATATAATATTACAATATTTTAGAATAATTAATTATTTTTTAAATCAAACAAATATTTTGTAATTTTTAACATAATTAGCAAATATCATAAGCAATATTCTACTTATCCACATAGCAGAGAATAATGAAACAATAATTCAAATACCTAACATCAATCAGAATCATTTAATCATATTTATCCCAAATACATATAATATCAATGCAATTATTATTCAAGTAACATGTGTATCCCAAATTGCTGACCATGAAATTTTAAATCAGATAATTGTTGATTCGCTTAGAGATTTTCATCATCTTAATTCTTCTTTTATTCTTTCAAATATCAATATATTAGCATCAATTGCCATACCGATTGAAAGTATTAATCATGCAACTGAGGCAAGTGTTAATACTATTCATAATGATTTTACTATTGCTAATACTAACATAACATATATAAATAATGCTACAACAGAAACAAATCAAGCTAATCTATATACAAAAACAATAAAAATAAATATTAATATAAATCAAGAAAATCAAGCAATAATCATTTTTTCTAAAGATGAAATTCATAATCTAGAATCTATTGTTTTTTCAGATGTTAGATATATAGGCGCAGGAACTACTCATGTATTTATATCCTGAGATAATGCCCTAGCCTCTTCTGGCTTATAATTTCAAGTAATTACTGCTTTACCTCATAAAATAGGTTCATTTATTGTAGGTGCAGTTAATAGTTCTCATCATACAAATATCGCCATTGGTTGTCATACTAATCTAGTTGATAATTCTCAAAATATTTTAGCTCACTCATTATTAAATGTTAATTCAACCATTGGAGTAAATGCTTCATTAAATTGAACTGATGATTTAACAAAATATTTATCATCTAATACTCTTCCCTTTGAGTCTTTTGCTGACATCCAATCAGATGGTGTTTTAGAAATAAATATATAACTATATTTATTATCAATTTTTTTTGAAACTATTAAATATCACTCATCATTTGTTCAAGTACTTGTTGCACTTAAAACTTTTTCTGATTCAAAATCTTTTACATCAAATAATAAATTAATATTTTCAAGCTCTCATATATTTATATTTTCATGGTTTAATTTATATTTTTCTGCAGTTACTGAAAACTCTCAAGTTTTTTTGATTTCTGCTAAAGCATCAGTAGCAAGAGCTGTTCTTTCATCACGATCCGCTTGTGTAGCTTCTATTCTTTTTTCTTTAAATTCTATTTTTACTACTTTTCAAATTGCACTTTTTGCTTTTTCAATATTTTCACTATTTTCTAATAAATTGTTTCATTTTAAAGGAATTTGAACTATTATATGTTCTTCCCCTCAATAACTAGCAGAAGTAATTACAGAATCATTTATATTTAGTGTTTGTACTCTCTTATCAACTATAGACTTTAATCATTCTACTATTTGAGTTTCTTTATCTTTGGTATAATCTTCACTAGATTTAACTTCATCTAAATCAACCTTATAATCAAGTTCAATTCATCACTGTAAATCAAGTCAAAGTTTATAATCTTTTCAAGAAAAAGGTACATCAATTCAATAATTTCACCAAGGCACTACATATCCAAATAACAATATACCAAAAATTACAATTAAAAACAATCTAAATACTAAATGTCTCATAAAATTTTTTGTGTTTGAAAATAAATTTTAATAATTATATTATTTTATAAAAAAAGTAAAGGCAAATTACAGTTTTTCTTCAATTTTTTTATTAGATAGTTGTCAACAAGCCGCATCAATATCATCTCACATAGTAGCTCTTATTGTGGAAACAACTCCATAATGTTGTAATATCTTCTGAAATTTTTCTATAATAAATCTGGGAGTAGTACTGAATCAATCTGAATTAACTCACTCTCAAGGATTATATGGAATAAAATTTACATGTGCAAGTTTTCATTCTAATAATTTTCATAATTCATGAGCTAATTTTATATTATCATTTACTCAGTTTATCATTATATATTCATAAAATACTCTTTTATTTGTTTCTTCCACATAATCATCTAAAGATTTCATTAATTCAGACAAAGAATAAGTATGATCAACAGGCATAATAGATTTTCTTATTTCATCATTTGGTGCATGTAGCGAAATAGCAAGGCTAGTTTGTGGAAAATCTTTTGTAAATTTTTTTATTCAAGGAACAATTCAACAAGTAGAAACTGTTATTCGCCTATTTGCTAAATCAAATTTTTTCTGATTTGTTACATAATTAATAGTATTTTTTACTATATCATAATTAAGCATAGGTTCTCACATTCACATATAAACAATATTTCTAAGTTTATTTCACTGAGTATTAATTAATTTTGCAGCATAATAAACCTGTTCTATTATTTCATAGAACTCAAGATTCTTTAATAATCATAATTTTCATGTAGCACAAAAGGAACAAGCCATAGGACATCATGCTTGACAACTAACACAAAGAGTTACTCTTCAAGTCAAATGTCGCATAATAACAGATTCAATAAATTCTCAAGTGTTTGTTTTAAAAAGAATTTTAGTAGTTTGCAAATTTTCACTTGTAATTATTGAATCAACTAAAAGTGAATTAAAAAAGCAATTTTCTTTTAATAAATCCCTTATTTTTAATGATAAAGTATTCATTTCATCAAAATTATCTATAAAATTTTTATAGATTGCATTTTCTATTTGAGAATATCTAAATATTTTTTCTCCGTTAGCTTCTAATAGTTCCTTAACTTTTTTTTCATCATGAATCGAAAATTTTTCCATTTAATAATTAATAATTGTATAATTTAAATAAATAACTATATATAACTTACACTAATTTAGTTTTTTGTAAAGGTAAAAATCTTGAAAAATAAAATAAAAAGGTTAAAATAAGAAAAAATAACTAAAAAATTATGAAAATAAGTAAAAATATTAAAGCAACTTCAATAGTTGAAGCGATGGTTGTACTGATTGTAATAGTAAGTTGAGTGGTATGAATGTATGATTTACTAATAAAATCTAACAATTTAGTCTCATGAGAAGAAAATAAAATTCAAGCTATTCAAATTGCTAGACAATGAATAGAGGCTTTTACTAACATTAGAGATACAAACTGGTTAATTTTTTCTAGCGATTATGATAATTGCTGGAATGTTTTTAATTATGAATCCTTATGTATTTGAGATAATTCTGACGATTACGATATAAAAGAAAATAATAATTACAAAATATATATAGATAGTGATGGTAGATGGGAATTAACAAATACGGGCTTATTTTCTCCAAATACATATACAAATGTTAACTACAGAGATTTTTACAAAGTATGATTAAATAATTGAATGTATACTCAATCATGAATAACTGAGAAATTAACTTCAACATATACTAGAGAAATAAAAGTAAATTATTTAAAAGAAGATTTAACAGATTGAATTGAATCGGATCCCATGATAGAAGTAACTGCTATTGTACAATGGGTTGATAACTCCTCTTCTGCGCCTCATAAAATAGAAATTAAACAAATTCTAAGTAACTGGAAATGACAAAAATAACCCTTCGCATGCGAAGGGTTATTTTATAAACCATCTAAATCATCAAAACTAGAATTCAAAGAATTTGTTACATTTGTTCTAGAATGTGCCTTTACCTCTTCTAAAGGATTATGATAAGGACTTGTCCCACTTGATCCTCAACTTAATATTCTATCTGCATAAGTTGAAATAACTCAATCTGCATCTCATTTTAAAATTCTTGTAGAATTGTATTTTCCTCAAAAATCTCTCATAAAATTAATTCACCATTTATCTAAATCATATCAAGTTTCCGCAGTAAGATTATTATATCAAGCCAGTACTCTTTCATTTGATCACGCATTTTCAATTAATCAGGCAATTAGATCCTTAAGAATTCCTATTAAATATTTCTTTTGTATCACTCTGTTTTCATTGGTGTCGGGAGAATTACTATTATAATCAAAAATTTTATTAGGAGTATTATTTATATCTCCTGAAATTTCTTTCCAGTTTTGTTTTCACCCTTTTGGTTTTGTAAATCCTCACGAGTTATTAATTTTTAAAGTTTTTCTCGCAACCTCATATGTACTCAATCATGTAACTCAAGAGTCAGTAAATCAATCAGTCATAAGCTCTTCTTTAAATTCAATTTCATTCGACCGTCATCTAACCTTATCAAAATATTCTTTAAAAACTGGTTCTTTATCTTTTTCCAAAAGTATTATTTTATCTGTTTTTGAATATGTTGAATCTTCTAAGTTAGCCATATTAAGGGATCTAACTAAAGGAGTTCAGTATGTTTCCCAAAAATCTACAGATCTATCAAATCTTTCTGATTCTTTTCATACACCATTAATAGCATCATCATATAATTGTTGTGCTTTAGGTCAAATTCATTTAAATTTATCTCAATATGCAATTTCTATTTTTTTTGAAATCTCTAACACTACTTTATTAAATAGTACCATATCTGATTTATAAGATGAAAATCTTGCCATAATCATTGGCATTCAATCTCAATCCCATAAAGATTTAATTTTTGTAAAAGTTGTTTGATCTATATTATATAATGCTCAAGAATATAGTAGAGAAAAAAATCATCGACTCATATCTTCTAAACTTCATCATCTTTCAATTGCTTTCTTATACCATCAAACAGCATTAGAGTGTGTTCATCAGTGAGCTTCATCATTTCATCATAAATACATGTCCCTAGCCGTTCTTTTATTGGTTGCATCATCATATCATTTTTTTATTTCTGCATCAACTCATGATTTCCATTTTCACTCAAATTCTTTATGTAATCTTGACCTCCTCTTTGGATATACTGATGATGTAGAGTCACATTGTTTTTTTAATAAAATATGCATCAATTTTTCTTCTGAAAATGTTACATTTGAATCTTTTGCTTCTTTTTCTATTTCCAAATATAATTCATCTCAAACTCTTCATCAAAAAGCTTCATACCATTTCCATTTTCATCTAAACTCATACAAAGCTCATTTTGCAGATAAATGTCAATATTTTTCAAGCATGAATAATAATCATGCTTCTTTTTTATATTCAGGGGTATCTCTATTATTTAACCACTTTTTTATTCTCTTTGTAGCTATTGGGGAATCAACTTTTCATAATCATTCTAGTGCCTTAGTCATTTCTGCTGATTCTGCTGATTCAACCTTAATCAACATATCTTCCTTTATTTCTGCTGGTAAAAATTTTCATAATTTAAGTGCAAATTGGGCTGCATGTAAATCATTTCATCTTTTCATTGATTCTTTTACTCATTCCACTAAGAGATTTCATCATGCTATTAGTTCATTAAAAGAAGTACGATTAAATAATCTAGTGAAAAACCCACCATGTCTTGGGTTTTGAGGATCCATTGGTTCTTCCGTTTTAAGTGTTTTTCATGTTTTCCAGTTGGGATAAAGTTCATACTTATTTATATATAAATCTAATTCATTTAAACTTATTGTTTCCTGACGAGAATCCAGATATATTTTTTCTCATTTTGTTTTATCTTTTATCTTATCCTTCTTTTTTTCACTTTCTGATAAACTTGAAAAATCTTTTCTCTCTCAAAACTGAATTGTAACATTATTTCATGATATATCACATATTTTTATTATATCATTTTTTGAATCTGAAACTAAATATTCCACCACTTCATCAGATTTTCTGCCTAAATGATCAACATTTTTTGCTATTATTTTTCAGCCACTAAATTCATAATCTTTCCAATTATTCTCTACCGGGGCAGCTTTTTTATCACCACCTGATTTTGGTGTTACACTAGATGATTTTTTTAAGTCAATTAAATTACTAAAGCCATCTATTCTCGATAACCTTTTTGCATTATTTTTCTTGAAATTTTCAAAAAACACCTCAAAAGGTAGTTCTCCATTTGTTCATTCTAATCAAGCCCTACTTTTTAACTGTATATTTCAATCAGTATTAATTCATATTACTTCATAAACTGCTCATTTAGATTCAATAAATATTCATTTTTCAAATCATATTTTTGCTCACTGCGGATCTGCTTCATCTAGTTTATCAATAAATTTTTCTCTATTAACCAAAGATAATAAACTATCATCTGACAAATCATCACGATATGATTTTAATAAATATTCTTTTTGTTCTAAAAGTTTTTTTAATGTTTTATCCTCTTTATTCCCTTCTATTTTCACTTTTAATTCATCTATTTCTTTTTCTAATTTATTAACATATTCACTTATTAATTCCCCTTTATGTTCTTGTAAATAGGATTCTGAAATTCTAGTGTAATCAAAATTTCATAATTCTTTACTTTCAATTTTTTTATCTATTTCCTCCGTAGTAAAAAAATCTAGTTTTGCATATGTATCTTTTTGTAAAAAGTTTTTTAGCTCTGCATATGTTAATGTTTGCAAATCAGGATCTATTCCTTTATTTAATATACTACTTGAAATTTGTTTTCAATCACCTATCAATTGTAATCAAAATTCTTTATTTTTATCATCTATAGAAACTATTTTAAAATATGATATAGCATCTTTTCAATCTTGACCTTTTAAAGTGAGTTTATAGACGTTTCCCTTTTTGAATTTATCTAAATTTTGAAATCTATTACCTATATTAATTTCTTGCATAAAAACTAACATATCTGCAAAAGTTTGAGGTCATTCATCCTTGATATTTTTTTTGCTTTCTTCTATTAATTCTCTAAAATCATTCTCTAAATTTTTAAATCAAACTTCTATTCATAATTTATTAACAGAATCAATTTTTGATAAAAAATCATTTGTAGACAAAACTATATCTGAAAAAGAAGCATTATCAATAATCCTCTCAATTTGTGAGTCAGTAAATCATTTTCATGATAAAGACTCTTTTAATAATTTTTCTTTTGTTAGTTTTGCTTCTGCTTTATCAATCAGTCATATATCTATAGCTCTTTGTAAGGTAATAGTTGGAATAAAAGTTTCTACTAAATATCTTTTTTCTTCATCTGTAAAAAAATCTAATTCAAACAACATTATTATATCTGTATCAATTATTCTATATATTGAAATATCATATAAAATAGACTTAACTTCTTGTCTTTTGTTTTTTCAATGGATTCTTTCTATATTATCTAATCTAGAAACTACTTCTTGATCTGATAAAATATTTAAAAACTTTAGAGCTTCTTTTTTTATCCTTGGTTCAATGCCTGAATTTATTTTTCTCAAAAAATCAGTAGCTTTTTTATTTGAATTTGTTAATTCATCTAACTTATCAACAGTTAATTTATTAATTTCTTTATTAACAGAATCCCTAATAGATTTATCTATTTCAAAATCTCTTTGTAAAACACCATTCAAATTATTTCTAGCATTGTTTAATCTCATATAATCTTTTCAAACGGCTCTTTTCAAATCAAAAATATTAATTTCTTCAAGCTTTAATTGACTAAATTCATCATTACCTGATTTATATCTTTGTAAATCTGCCTCAAGTCATACAACTCAAGGAATAGTATCATTATTGACTATACTATCTATAAAAGCCACATCATTAGCCTGTGTTTTTTCTCTTACATAATCCTTGATAAACTTAGTTTTTACATCTTCAACATTACTATTTTTCTTTTTTTCCTGATCTTCATTAGCTGCTTCAACATTATTAATTGCCATAAGAATTTATGATTATAAATATATATTTAATATATTATACTATATACTAGAAAAAAAAGCAAAAAAACTTTTTATAAAAGATTAGACAAAACAAATATGTTAATTAATATGTATATATTAATAATAATAAAAATGATTTATGTTGATTATATGAATAATAGTATCTATTATATTGTTTTCTGTTATAGTTTTGGTTCACGAATGGTGACATTTTTCTACTGCAAGATTATTTTGAGTTAGAGTTGAAGAATTTTGACTGTGAATTCCACCTAGAGCAAAAAAACTTTTTATAGATAAAAAATGAACATTGTATTCACTTAATTGGTTACCTTTAGGTTGATTTGTAAAACTTACTGGTGAAATGCCAAATACATTTTTGGTATACAATGGGAAAAAAGAGTTATATAACAATGAAGATTTAGAAAAAGATTTAGAAAGTACTAAAGATGTTTTTGATGCCAAAAACAAAAAATTATCAATAGAAGATAGAAAAATAATACTAGAAAAATTAAAAGAGAATAAGGCATCTTATAATCTAATGAATAAAAAAGCACGGCAACAAACAATTATAATTCTTGCTTGAGTTTTTATGAATTTTGTTTTAGCATCATTAATATTCGCCGTACTATTTTTTATATGAACAAAACCAATTTGAATAAACTCAAAAATAGAAACTAATCTAGATTTAAAATTAATTCCTACATACGAACAGGCTATTGAATCATGATTATTATTAAAATGAGAATGACTAATATTATCTCCAGTAAAATGAAGCATTGCAGAAAAAGCATGAATTTTGGATTGAGACATAATTTTAAGCATAAATTGAGAAAAAATTAGTTCACCAGAAAATATGTTAGAGATTATTTCAAATAATAAATGAAAAGCTATAAATATTGAAATAATAAGTATAAAAAATTCAATTAATAAAAAAATTGACTTAATAGTCTGAACCGATTGAAAAATCTGATCATATATATGAGGAAATATATCTATAAACAAGAATTTTGAATATAAATATTGATTAATAAATTCTATAAAATACTGAATTTTAGAAACATATAATCAATCACTTTTAACATTTAAAGGTTTAGGAATTCTAATAAGAAAAATATTTAATCCAGAAACTCCAAAAGAGAGACAAGAAGCATTATCAGAAGTAAGTTGACCAATATGAATTGTTGATTTTATAAGTAATTCACTAACTGCATGAGTACAATTTATATTCATTTTTTGAGCAATTATCTCCATAAATCTTTGAGTATTTAATTTATTACCAATTCCCGCACTTGATTGATGAAGATTTATTTTTATAACAATAAATGGCTTAATAAAAAGACTATTCTGAAAAAAAGCAATAAACGAAAGAACAGAGTGAATTATTCATATATGATTTTTTATGATATTAATTGCTTTAAGTATAATAATAGCATATAATGATATCAATAAAATAATTTCTCAATAAAAAAATATGGAAGAAAATAAAGTTTTACAAAGAGCTAAAAAGTATGTAAATAAATTATTAGTTCCCTTAGAAAAACATTACTATCATAGCTATAATCATGCTACAGAAGTAATGGAAAGATCTATTTATTTGTGAAAAAAAGAAGGATTAAATGAAGATGAAATTGAAATGCTTGGAATAGCATGACTTTTTCATGATACAGGTTTTATTATTCAATATGATAATAATGAATCAATCTGAGCTAAAATAGCACAAAATTTTCTGAAGAGTATATTATATCCTGAGGAAAAAATAAAAATAATAGAAAATATAATTCTTGCAACTAGACCAGATTATCGTATAACTAAAAATATATATGAAAAAATAATTAAAGATGCCGATTTAGATAATCTTGGAAGAAAAGATTTTTTTGAAAAATGAAATTCATTAAAAAAAGAAATAGAAATAATAAAAAATATAAAAATAAGAGACCCAGATTGGAATCACTGAGCTATAGATTTATTAAAGGAACACCATTATGAAACTATTACCCAAAAAAGTGAAAGGAATAAAAGAAAAGAAGAAAATCTAAAAAGAATGCTTCATGAACTTGAACATGATATTATTTAAAAACTAAATTTAAATTAAATTTAGTTTTTTTTATTCAAAATATAATCTAACATATAAAATTTAATATTATCACTTTTTATATTTTTGAAAACATAATTTACTTTTTTTAAATTCAATGTTAATAAAGATATTTTTTCAGGGAAATCTGAATTTTCAATTTCTAACTCGATTCTTTTTTGTTCTATTTCATTAATTATTGGTAAATTTGTACCAGTATTTAAATTATTCAATAATAAATTAACTAAATTATTATTGAAATCATCATATTCATGAGAAAAATATCAATATTTAACATAATCATTATATGAATACTTTTTAAATAAGTATAAATAAAATTCTTTTGTAGAAATCATTGATTGATTAATACTTTTAGTAGTAGAAATCATAATAACATCTCAAGAATATGATTTTACAATTATATTTCATAAATATCATGCTGGATTAGTATATTCTGGATTTGAATTTTTAATAATTGTAGATTTAAATAAATCAAAAAATCATATAGGTAAATTTTTTTCTAATTGAAAATTTTTCTGTAAACTATTTATTGTTCATATATATCAAACTTGATTTATATAATCAGGATTGACATTACTTATAACAGTATTAATATTTTCATTAAAATATCAAATTGGTAAAATTGTATTTACTTTATAAAATAAATCTTCCTCATCACTTATTCACCAATAGCCAGAATTTATATCTAAAAAATTTCATGTAAACGATTCTATTAATACAATATCATTACTTATAAATCATCAATTACAAATCTCATTTAAATTATTTCCCCCATAATTAATCATTCAAGAATCACAAATAATATAATCAGCATTAGAAAAATTAACAATAAATAATCCAAAAAATAAATATGTAATAATTGATAGTTTTTTCATCTTTTTAATAGTTAAAAATTACATAAATATTTCATAATCATCATACTAAATCTTGTCATGTAATTTCTTTGTATAATAAAGCACTATTTATATCAATATTAAAATATTTATTATTTCTTAACCTTTTATAAACCCAACCGATTCAAGTGTTTCATATATTATCAAAAGAATAATTTTTCCTATTATTTAATAAATCATAACTGTCTATATATCCTGATTTAAAAACATTATTAAAGAGATTTTTAAATAATGAAATATCTATACTTTGATTATTATCAAAATAATTATTAACAAAAATTCAATCTCCTCATAAATCTATATTATTGAAATTAATAATTTTATTATTCAAAAAAGCAATATTTTGATCATTATCAAATGTTAAATTATTTCATCATAAATCAATAATATTTGAGTAAAATACTGAAGAATTATATTCACTACTAGTATAGGTATTTCAATCTTCAATAAATCTTATATTTAAATTTAAATTACTTCAACTATTTGTAAAATTAATTTTTGAATTTTTTACTATAACAGGCATTCTGAAATCAAAATCTTTTCATACTTCTATATCAATTATAGAATTTTCTATCATTTGATGTCATACATAATTAAATGGAAAAATATAATCTGGTTGTGGCTTTAATGGATGTTGATAAAAGTATAATTGGTATTTATCATAATTTCATATATTATTTCAATTTTTTAATACTATATAAGAATCAATTATTTTAATTCAATTAGAGAATGGTGATCTTTTATATATATCTGAAATAAAAATATAATCATAAAAATATGGTTTATTATCATTAACAAAAATTGCATTTTTGAAAGTAATATTTCATGCTCAGTTAGATAAATGAAAACCTATATTTTTAATAACTAGTGATTTTTCTCATATTCATTCAATTATCAATTCATTATTAAAATTTTGTCCCAAAAAATTTAAATTAATATCAGGATTAAGTATATCATTAAAACTACAATTAACTTTTATATTAAATACTTTTCATCATACAAATTGTTCATTTCATATATAATTAATATTTGAATTAATATATTCTATAGTTTTTTCTATTCATTTTTTCAATGTTGCAAAAGGTTTAGAATTATCAAAAGCAATTCAAGAATCATTATTTCAATTAACACAGTCTATTAAAGTATGTCAGCTTTCAATATTAATTTCAGCATTTACAAAAGAAAAACTAAATAAAAAAAATATAAATATCAAAAAAAAATTTTTCATAAATAAAAATTATAGAATAAAAATTACTTTTATTATACATATACAATATTAATATAACATTAATTTCTAGATACTTTTTATTATTTTGTATTTTTTTACTTTTATATATAATACAAGGAACAATATTTTAAATCTTAATCTAAATAACCTTAATTAAAAGGTTAATATAATAATATATGTTTGAATTTAAATTAGAAAATACAGATTGATATGCAAGAGCATGAGAATTTTTTACAGCTCATTGAAGTATTAAAACACCAATATTTATGCCTGTTTGAACAAAATCAAGTGTAAAAGGAATTCACCCTGAAGAATTAGATGAAATGTGAGCAGAAATTATCTTAAATAATACTTATCATTTATATCTAAAACCTTGAGACGAAATAGTAAAACATTTCTGATGAGCCCATAAGTTTATGAATTACAATAAACCCATACTAACAGATTCAGGAGGATTTCAAGTATTTTCTCTTTGACAAACATGAAAGACTTGATTTAAAAACTCTGATAGTCTAGTTAAAATTACAGAAGACTGAGTACACTTCAGAAGTTTTATTGATTGATCAAAACATTATTTTGATGCAGAAAAAGTAATGGATATACAATCAAATATTTGAGCTGATATTATTATGGCTTTTGATGAATGTGCACCATGAAAATCAGGTAAAGATTATGCAAGAGCAGCAATGGAAAGAACACATAGGTGGGCAGAAAGGTGTGTAAAAAAATGGAAAGAAAATAATATAGAAAGAGAAAAAAATTGATATCATAAACAAGCACTATTCCCTATTGTCCAATGAGTTATTTTTGACGATTTAAGAAAAGAGTCAGCAGAATTTATCTGAAAACTAGTTACACCATGAATAGCTATTTGATGATTATCTGTTTGAGAATCAAAAAAAGATATGTATAGAATACTTGATGTATTAAAAGATAACTTACCTCTAAATAAGCCAAGGTACTTGATGTGAGTAGGTACACCAGAAGACCTAATTGAATGAATTTATAGATGAATAGATATGTTTGATTGTGTTTTACCAACTAGATTATGAAGACATTGAGTTGCCTTTTCGTCTGTATGAAATATTAAAATAACAAATAAAAAATGGGAACTTAGTAAAGATCCTTTAGATGAAGCATGTGAATGTAAAGTGTGCAAAAATTATACAAAATGATATCTAAGACACTTAATACAAGAATGAGAAATGCTATGAATGCAACTTCTGAGTTATCATAACTTACATTTTTTAATAAATTTATGAAAAAAAGCCAGACAAGCAATATTAAAAAATAAGTATGAAGAATTTAGAAATAAATTCTGGGAAAAGTATCCTAAAAGTGTCTTGCAAAAATAAATTTGACTTGTAATATTTTTTATTTATAATAAATTCATTATTTATAAATAAAAAAATGAATTTTAATAATACTAAGAGATTCAGTGAAGAAAGAGAAATAATAGATGAGGGGGTAAAAAGATTAAATGATTTTAAAATTAGAATTTTTGAAGCTCTAATTAATTTTCTTGGTAATTCCATTCATCCAAGTGTAATGGAAGCAATTTTTCGATTATTAGATGATAGATATACAGAAGTATTAACTGCATATTGAATAGTTAAAGAAAAATTTAAATATAGAACTAGGGATAGCAGAGATCCGTACATAACACATATTGATTGAGTAATAAATAATTATATTACATATTTTTATAAGTTTGAGAAAACACTTGAAGAATTAGATCATACCAATGAAAATGATATAAAAAAAGCAATTCAATTAATAAAAAGAGAAATAAATATTATAGGAACCTTAATTGATCATGATTCAATTGAAGACACAGATATAACACGTGAATGATTAAAACAAAGATTTACAAACAATAGACTTATTCCCTATGCAACAGAACTTTTAAGTAAACAACCCTTTTATATATTTATAGATGAAGATGAAGATCAAGATATAATTGATTTTAAAACTGTTATAGAGTCATGAATATTAAATAGTAATTTTACAATTTCTGATAGAATAAATAATAAATTAAGAAATAATTCTAATGATAACCATTTTATACAAATAACAACTGGAGAAAACTATGAATTAAGTCCAATTGAAATTGAAGCGATTCAAATATATATAAGATTAAAAAGTAAATATAAAAAAATTAGAAATGAAACTTTCTCTAAAAATTTTTCAAGTATAAAAAGTTTAAAAGAATATGCAAGAAAAATATGATTTAACAGTAGTAGTGATTTTGTTTCAGAAAATGATTTAAATTCACTTATATATATTGTTATTGTAGCTAAATTATGTGATAGATTTAATAATTTAGACGATATCCTTATTGCATGGAGTTCAGATCCTGAGAGAATAGAATCTAAATTAGTTGAAACAGAAAAATATTTATGTGAATTAGCTAAAGAGTTTGATCCTTTGATCTATGCTATTATGGTTAAAAAAATAACAGAAATTAGAAGAGAAATTCAAAGAATGAAAACAATTGAGCAAGTTAAGACTATTGTTTGATAAAAAAGATAAAAAATTGATTTTATCTTTTTTTTAGTTACAATAATTAGAGATTATTTTAATATTAACACAATTTTCATTATGTTTTCTGGAATCATAATAAATAAAGCTAAAATATTAAGCATAGAAAGTTGAGTGTTTACTGTAGAAAATATTTTAGGGAAAAAATTGAAAAAATGAATAAGTATTGCCCATGATTGAGCGTGTATGACAATTATAAAATCAGATTCTGAAAAATATAGTTTTTTTGTGATGCAAGAAAGTTTCAATAAAACAAATTTCAGAAATAAAAAAATATGAGATACTTTTAATATTGAAACAAGTTTAAAATTATCTGACACACTTGATTGACACTTTGTTTCTTGACATATTGATACGATATGAATTATATCAAAAATCTTGGAAAACTCAGATTTATCCAAATATATTTATATTAATTTTGAAAAAAGATTTAAAAATCTAATAATAGAAAAATGAAGTATTACAATTAATTGAGTTAGCTTAACTATTGTAGAAGATTGAGAAGATTATTTATCTGTATCTATTATCCCATTAACTCAAGAAATCACAAATATTTGAGATTTAAAAATTTGAGATAAAGTAAATTTAGAATTTGATATATTTGCTAAATATATTAATAAATTACAACTAACAAAATAAATTATGTCTAATTATAAAATTGTAAAAAATGATTATAAAAATATAGATAAAAAAATAAAAATAGTTTTTATAACTTCAGAATTTAATAAAAATTATACAAAAACACTTGAAGAAATAAACGAAGACTTTTTTATCGAAAATTGATTTAAAAATATAAAAAAATTTATTGTTCCATGAGCATTTGAAATACCTGCTTTTTTAAAAAAAGTTATAAAAAAATTAAATCCTGAATTAATTATTTGTTTTTGAGTTGTTATTAGATGAGAAACAACACATTATGAAATGGTTGCATGAGAATCTGCTAGATGAATAATGAATATTTCTATAAAATCAATAAATACTGCAATAATAAATGGAATACTTACATGCGAAAACGAACAACAAGTTAAACATAGAATGAGTAATACATATGCATTATCTTGATTGAATTTAGTAACTGAAATTATTAAGTTATGACAAAAATAATAAAATGATTAGTTATAAAATGAAATCAATTGTGAAGAACTATATGATTTAATACTGCAAACATTGAGTGCAATAATAATGATATCGAGGATGGTGTTTATAAAATAAATATAGTTATTGATTGAACAGTATATAACTGAGCATGATGTTTCAGAAAAAATATTAATATATTTGAATCCCACATTTTTAATTTTAATAAAAATATTTATTGAAAAATTATTGAAATAATTATATTAGAAAAAATTAGAGAAAATAAAAAAATAAACAATACTGATGAATTAAAATTATTGATTCAAAATGATATAAAAAAAATTAATAATATTAAATATAATGTTCTTACATTTTGAACTTTTGATATTGTACATGCATGACATGAGTATTATTTAAAACAATCAAAAAAATATTCTGATAAATTAATAACAATTATTGCAACTGATAAAAACATCGAAAAATTAAAATGAAAACCACCTATATACAATATTAATGAAAGAATAAAATTTATAAAAGAATTAAATATTTCAGATAAAGTAATTGCCTGAGATGAATTTTCTCCCCTGAAATGGTTGGATATTTATAAACCAAAAATTATTTGTTTATGATATGATCAAATTTGATTTTCTAGTAAATTAAAAGAAATAATAATAGAAAGAAAACTTAAAATAGAAATTATCAGAATAAAATCATATAAAAAAAATATATGTAAATCATCTATTTTGAGAAAACAAAAAATCTAGACTCTGTCTAGATTTTTTCTATTTTAATTCAAACAATGCTTTATATCAACGACTAATTTGTTGTTGAAATAAAGGATATAATTGCTCCTGTGTTTTATATGATTCTTTATTTTGATTTATATAGTTATACAAATTATAAAGATAATTATAATTTGTAGTATCAATTTTTCAATTATTTATCAAATAATAAACTCTATTTAAACACTCTAAATATTTATCATTTCTACTAATCATTTTTCAATCACTTGTATAACTTTCATGATTTACTCATGCTATAGTTATAAAAGTTGAATCATCTTCATTTGTCTTTTTTGATTTATTGTAATCTTCTATTGCTATTTTTAAACATATGCTATCTGTTTCTATTAATTCCATTTTATCACTTTTAAATAAATCCAATAATTTTTCATATCTAGTAGTAAGATTATGTCTTTCATCTTTATCAATAGTTGCAGCATTTAAATCAGCTAACAAATACTTAACTCATAATTTTTTAAAATTTTCTACTACTACCTCTTTATCAGAATTATAAATATAATCATTATATGTAAAAATTAATGAATCTTCAAAAAGTCTAATATTATTCTCTGAAATATGATATTTTAAAAATGTTCATATCCTATATATAATTGTTTCATTTTTAAATTCGTCCTCTGGATTTGAAATATTAGCATAAATATCCATTAAAGAAAATTTAGCATGATTTGTTAATAATGGTTGTGTTTTAATTATTTGTTCTAGTATATTTTTAATATCATATATATCCATTTTTTCTATTCATGTTACTGCTTTTTTTATCTCTGGTCTAATATATTTAATTAAAAATTCCTCTTTTTTATTTTGATCAATGTTTAAATAAAACAAAATTTTTAAATATTCTTGATGATAATCATAAGGAGCACTAATTACAGATATTTTTCAAGTTTTAAAATCATCATATCAAGCAGTTTTTAAGTTTGTAAAAGTATGTGGAAATACAGAATTAAAAATATAAACAGATACTATTAATATAATGACTAAACTTCAAAATAATCTAATAAAAAATTCTTTTTCATTTTTTTCATCAGTATATGATGATAAATAATACAATCATATAGCAATTGCTAAAAACATAGAAAAATACATAACAATACCATACCAAACAATTCAGAATGCTGATATATTCCATAAGAAAGTATAAAATACAGCAAAAACTAAATTAAGTTTAAATAAAAATATTTTATGGTTTTCGGGATATTTAGTATCTAAAATAAAAAACAAAACTATAACTGGTATGAAAAATGCTAATAAAATAAGTATATATCAATATGGTAAATTATATGATGCGAAAAAATCAGAAATAGCTTGATTTAAAGTTCTATTATGCTTCCATAAATCTATAAGTGATTCTTTATATTTTTCTAATCAATTCTTATTTATTATTTCTTCTAAATCGCTTAGTGATGTAATATTTATATGAAAAGTAGAATAACCAGTATTTAATTTATGTAACTCTTTTACTAATTCAAAATCTTTATTCAATAAACTATTTTTTACCAAAGATAAATCTTTTCAAATTTCTGGATCTAATACTTTATTTTTTATCTCCAAATAAAATGCATCAATTGCTTTTTTCTCAATTTCTCAAAATGAATTCTCTTCATTAACAATAGATTTAATATCTGATTTTGTAATATAATTTGAGACATTAATATCATATATATCTTTATTAAATAAATCTCTAGAAAATACAGAATCATTTCTTTGAAAAATTGAGCTTTTTACATCATCTGATACACTTGAAAATACTGATAATTTTGAATTATCAATTAAATTAACATCAGATTTATAAAAAATAAATATTTCAAGTAATAATATAATAACTATAAAATATCAATAATATTTCTTTCTATATGGTAAAAATAATAATATACAAGGCAATAATGCTAAAAATAAAAATCATATATCAGTAAATTCTCATCATTGATTTTTTTGCATCGTAAGATTCCACGGCAATTTAATATAATTATTTATTCATTTTTCATAACCAAAGTATCTTCAAAAATCCTCATTAATTGTCGTTCACTCAGATCACATACTTTGACTTATTTGTTTCTGCGTAATATCATTTAATTCACTTTGAGTATATATTTTAGTATAATCAGGAGAAAAAGAATCTGGTTTTCAAGAAAGAATACTTCATAAAGATATTTGAGGATACGAATCATAAATATGATTTCCAACCCAAGGTAATACAGCAACTATAATTCATAGTAATATTACCCCTAGTTCAAGAAAAAATTTCTTTATAACTCATTTATTTTTGAATATACCATAAATAAATAATACAAATCATATTGTTCACGAAATTAGAAAAAAACTATCTTCAAATCATACAATTTTATCTGGATTAACAACAACATTCATAATCCCCCATAAATTCCCTTTCGTAAAAATCGCAAATAATATAAATATATATCATATAAATCCTATTAATCATATTCTTACAAAAGTAATTAATCAAAAAATAGCACAGATAAAAAGTACTGTGGTAAATTTTATAGTAAATGCAAAACCTATTAATAATCCGATAATGAAAATAATTAATAAATTATGTACATCGAATGTTTTATGTAATATATTATCATTTATAAATCATTTAACTTTTTCTAAATATTTATGTTTATCCGAATTTATGTAATATTTAAATAATAGATATAATGCTGTGATACTTACAAAAAATAATCCCGCATCAAGCTTCATATCTTTAGCTTGCTGAAAAACTATCATTGGCATTGCAATAAACATAGTTCATATCAACATAGGTATATTTATAAATGATTTTTTATGAGTATCATCAGTTACTTTTAATAAATCTGATGTTATTAATACGACTAACACAAAACTCATAAAACCTCAAATATTATTTAAGAAAAATGCTTGAGTTGGTGATCAAAACATGTATCAAATACCCGTTAAAGTCTGCCAAGAATACATTCATCATAAAGAAATTATGCTACCAGCTTCTGCCATCAAATGTGGAAAATTCATATATACTCATAAATCATCCCATCAAATAGGAAAAGGCCTAACAATATTTATTAAATTAACACTTAATAACAAAGTTGATACTATAAACAAAAATTCAGTAGTGACTAATTTTAAATAACTTCATTCTTCTATTTCGAATTCTATTTTATAATCAATTATTCATTTCAAAATATTAGTTAGTTCTTTATAAGAAAAAGTTACAAATCCTGCCAATATTAAAAATACTAGATACAAATTATAAAATCATAACAGTCACACTATATCTAGAATAGATACAAATGAAAAAAATCAGATTCAAAAAGATAATATAAATTTATAAATAGAATTTTCATGACTTACATATTTTAAATAAGAAGTTATTTTTTTTCAAAATCATAAGCTAGTAATTACAATAATAATTGGTAATAATAAGTAAAATATTATTTTAAAAAATAAAACGACTCAATAAAATAAAGAAAATCAACTATAATTAAAAAATAAAAAACATAATACTAATAAATGTAGTAAAAAATATCATAATATTTTTAGCATAGAAAAACTTGCTATTTTTTCTGATAATTCAATCTGAAAAAATTTATAACATCAATAAATTAATCAAATAATTACTATATAAGAAATATATCAATCAAAATTTTCAATATGTGCCGAATTTCAAAAATAATAAGAAAATATAATAAAAAAACTAAATATTAAAAGTATTAGTGTTTTTAATAAGTAATCAAACATAATATTATAATTAAATTAATAAAAAGTATATCCATAAAAAATTTTACATACAACAGTTTATTATTTTAATAAAAAACCTCAATACTTTTTAAAATTTAATGTTAAAAAATAAAAATAATCCCAATTATGGGATTATTCTTGGTTTGTAGGTTTTAACATTGTTCTAAGTTCTATCTATTTGCTTTAATCCCTTCAATTATAGAAATAACACTATTGACTTTAGTGCTACTGACTCACAAAGAAGTATCTTCAGATAATTCTTTGATATACTTGAAACAAGCCAATAGTGGCTCTAATAAAGATTCATTTATTTTACCATTAATAAAAAATTTTGAATTATATATTTGTAGAGAAATAGTTTCTATTCATAAAGGATTACCACTATATTTCTTGTCTGATATCAATTTACCTATAATTCTTACCAATAATCATTCATCATTTACTCTACTAATCAATTCGTAAACAATCTTCAAATTTAAAAACTCAGAATTAATAATATTATTTAAAGTGCTATTGTTAGCTCACTTATTACAAGCAAGTGCACTTAAAACTATTTCATTTTTCGTATCTTTTGCTATTTGTTCTAAATGATCTGAATCTGGGTTGGTGGCAATTGCTATTACTTCTGCTTCAGTCAAATTACCTATATCTATTTTTTTCTCTCAATTATTTCAAAAATTTAAAATTAATCTCTCTTCATTATCTTGTCAAATCATGCATAAAAGAGCTTGTCATTCTAGAGAAAGTTGTTGTTTACTTCAACCTTTTCTCGCACTTAATACTAATTCTGTTTTTTTTAAAACTTCTATTCTTGCTTTATATCAAGCTTCGTTTATTATATAGAATGCATCATTTTGTCTTCATAATCCATTTTGAGAGTGTCTAATGTCAATCATAATGTTAATATTTAAAAAATAATTTTTGACAAAATTTCTTGTCATTTATGATTATATCATAGGTAATTTTTAATATTTGTCAAATTATAAAATACCTATAATCGTAAAGAGTATAATTATTTCAAATTACTTGTAATTATAAAAATTATTCATATATTATTGCAAATTATTTGTGAAATATCTTGTAAGTACTGAAATATAAGACAATAAATATTCTCTAAAATGTTCATCTCATCTATGTTCTTTAGATAATTCTATCATATTTGTCATAAGACTATCTATTACTTCATTAATTTGTTTATTATTTAAATTATTAATTGTGTTATTTGCAAATTCAGTCATACATACGTCTTTATCTCTCAAAGCAGGTAAAATATATTTTTCAAATATATCCATTCATCCTTCAAGCATTAATTTTACTGATTTATCTAATTGTCAGACATCTATACTATTTTCAAAGGCATGTCAAAAATCTGGAGTTATTAAAATCTTTAATACTGCTAACTGTCTATCTTTTATTTGACTTTTAATTCAATCAGCAACTGTAAATGAATTTACTCATTGAATAAAAGTTGTCATCCCATTTTGTTCTACCCTATTTCATTTATAAAGTGTTGATATAGCTCTAGAAAAAGCATCTTCGACATCACCTATATAATGTAATCAATGAAATAAATTTGAATTATTTCATTGTAAATAATGTCTAACTTGTTGTTCTATTTCATTATCGTTTGAGTCAATTATTAATGAGTTCTCTTTTACCTTTACTAAGCTAGATTTATCTCATTTATTAGTATTATCTGAAAGAAATTTATCTGATATTAAACTCAAATATTTATTTCAAAATTGTTCTTGAAAGTCTCATAATTCAAATCATCCCTTACCACTATATGAAATATCTCAAAAGGCACTTCATGATTGTCTTCTTGTACTTTTTAACTCTCTAAATATAGTTTCTCTTAATGATAATTGTCATGAACCTGGTAATCAACAAATGGCAATAACTGTATCTTCATAGATATCTATACCACTAATTGCATTTAAAAAACCAGTTGAGTAAGCCTCATTACGAACAAATCTACCAGTAGATGAACCAATATTTTCAATTACATTATGTCAATGATTGTTGGCTCTTTTCATTTCATTAGGAAAGAAAAGTTAATTTTTATTGATAAAATAAATAAAAACTAAGTAACAGTAGGCTAGAAAAAAAACTAGCCTATTTTTTTGCAAAAAAAAAGGAAAAATGAGAA
>Ga0247840_10001725_pt1 | contig 41590 bp, 53 predicted proteins | sample LaCruzMarch2015__FD_192404 | JGI IMG/M metagenome (GOLD analysis project Ga0247840, IMG submission 192404) | Freshwater microbial communities from meromictic Lake La Cruz, Castile-La Mancha, Spain - LaCruzMarch2015_17m | ecosystem: Environmental > Aquatic > Freshwater > Lake | place: Spain... | reverse complement strand
GTCAGGCAATCGCTGGCATTTTCCAAAAAGCTGGATAACCATATCGGCGCCATCTGGCTTTTTGTCCACCACTATAATTCTTCAAGGCTTGACTTTTCATAAATCATGACAATTGCAGGACTACCAAGTCGGGAATATGCATCAAAGAAAGAGACTTTAATCTAACATACAGCAAAATATGTGCCGTAAGTTATTTTTCAATCTGTATAGACAAATTTTTTTGAAATAATGATAAACATCTACCATATTGATGCGTAAAAATATGGATTTGAACTTAAAAATGGGGGGGTGTGGAAATTAAAATGTATCAGCTAGGTGCGATTGTATGTTTTTTTGCACCAAATTATTGTAATTCAGTTGTAATTATTAACTATTTATATACATATTATTATCAAAATATCTCGCCAGTGTGTGCCATCCAATATCTGGGCAGCAATTGAACATCAGCTTGTTTTTACCGTAAAGGAGACTAAAAAGGCATGAAACGAAACATATTTTTCGCTTTTCTGCTACTTACTATTTTTTGGTGATCAGTTAAAGGCAATCTCCATACTGCATAATCAATAATCGACAATCAAATAGCGTATTGGGAAATTGGCTGCTGATAAAAAACCGTAGCATTAATTCTATGAATAGATAAACCGTCAGGCTACGCGCCGCCACCGCGTTGATTTTATAGTGGGTGTGCCGGCTACAACGCCAAACTGAGACCGTCCACCAAATGATTGGCAAAAACACCATGCCATGCACGGTTTTCCAACTGGCAATTGTGTAGGTGATATTGGCTATGCGGTAATCGGCATAATACAGGATGCTGTTGATGAACAAAAAAAATGGCCAGAACGCCCGCCACAAAGTCAATTCGCCAAACCAGGCCGATTGCAAAAGTAAATACCAATTTTGCCCGGTTTTTTCTTTCCAAGCTTTTTGTGGTTCTGGGGTGTAAATGTACATTAAGCCGAATACCGCACATAAAAACAATCCTGCTTCTAGTGCATTGAAAAGATGAATATAAGTAAAAACAATTGGTAATGTTGTAATAAACATCGTTTGCCATCCTTAGTAGCTGGTGAATCTAAAATCGTGTCAGGGCTATTATTATGCAGCAACCTATTTTTATTTACATGGCTTTGCCGTGTGAAGCAAAACCCTTTATTGAGTATTTCCGTCTGAAAAAAAATATGGGAGTTCAAGCTTTTGCGGTGTTCTCACGCGATAATATTTGCCTTACTGTAACCGGAATCGGTAAAAGTGCAATGGCGGCGGGTGTCGCATACACTCAAGCCTTGTTCTCCACATCGCTTAATCCTGTATTAGTGAATATCGGCATTGCCGGGCATCAAAATTTCCCGCTAGGCAGTCTGTTTTTGCTTAATAAAATCACCGATGCTGATAGCCAGAGATGTTATTACCCGCCGCTGGTGTTCCAATCGCCATGTGCAACCGTTGGCGTCCAAACCAGTGCTAAGCCGCAGCTTGAATATCGGCACGGAGAATTATGCGATATGGAAGCATCCGCGTTTTATGAAACCGCCGTGCGGTTTTCCACAGGTGAGTTGATACAAACCTTTAAAGTGGTTTCCGACAATCTAGTCAATCCAGTCACGCAAGTGACCGTACAAACCGTCAGCGGGATGCTTGCAACCCACGTTGAAATGATTGTGCAAGTGATTGGGCTGCTTGATAAATTAGCGGAGCAGTTAGTCGTTGCTGAACCAAGTTATTTTAGGGAATTGCTGGATCAGTACCAGTTCAGCGTTAATGAACAACAGCAATTGAAAGCTAAACTGATGCGTTTGGAGGTGTTAGGCGGTCAAACCGCTGTTGAAGATTTAGCCGGTTTCAGAAATGGCAAGGATGTTTTGAAATGGCTGGAGGAGAAAACTGACGCTATTGGCTATTATTTATAAGCACGCTTTTTGTTTTGGCAAGAGCTTTATTGACGCTATAACTAGCCGCCACCTCATGCAAGGTGGCGGTTTGTTAAAAATGTGCTGGATTACAAAAAAACATCGGGTTTTTGGTGACGGAAACAATGCCGATGTAAACAAAACAAGCCATCGCACTGGCAAAAGCCAGCCAGCGGTTAGTGCCTCGGATACGAAGGGTGATGACGCCTAAACCAATGTAACCCAGCAAGCCCATGATTTTACCCACCAGCCACGCATTTTCACCTGAAAGCCAGGAGCCTTGAAAAACCAAGATGATGCCGCTGAGTAACAGCAAGCTATCAATCACATGCGGGGCTATTTTAAATATCGGTTGCTTGAGTAGAATAGGGTGGGTTTCTGACAGGATTACGCGTCCAACAAAGCTAAAAATGGACAGTAAAATAAAGGTAAGGTGAATTGTTATCATACATTTCTCAGGTAAGGGAAGCGGTGGCTTCTGTTAGGGATTGCAACTTTACCGTCATCATGATGAAGCGAGCCTATACGGTTTGGCCATTTCCGTTAAATATGCTTCAAATGCATGCATTTTTGGTTTTTTATCGGGCGAAGCGCGTATCTCTAGTGTATGAAGACAACCTGCCCAACAGCAGCGGTCAAGAGACCTTAGTTCCAAAACCGAGAACTTGACTGTCTAGATTATAACTGCATGGATGGTAAAAGTTTTTGTTTTACTGCTTTTACTTAATTTCTGAAAGTAGCTTAGCCAGCATATTTTCGGCTTGCCTTAGATAGCCGCCACCAAACAAATTCAGATGATTCAAAATATGATAGAGATTGTACAGGATTTTGCGTGTGCTAAAACCCTGATCTAAAGGCCAAGCCGATTGGTACGCGGCATAAAAGTTCCGGTCAAATCCACCAAATAATTCTGTCATAGCCAAATCGGTTTCGCGGTCACCGTAATAACAGGCGGGATCGAAAATAACGGGCTGGCCTTGCTGGTCAACGGCGGTGTTGCCGCCCCATAAATCGCCGTGCAAAAGGGAAGGTGTGGGATGGTAATTGTTAAAGAAGATGCTGATATACCCGCAAAGTTGTTCACCCAGTGATTGCAGGCGTCCGCCATAGCCGTTGTCTTTTGCTAAATTCAACTGGAAACCTAGGCGCTGGTCACGCCAGAAAGTCGGCCAATCGGCGTTTTGCGTGTTGATTTGCGGGGTGCTGCCGATGGTGTTGTCGCGATGCCAGCCAAAATACGCTTGTTGTGATTGGTGCATTAGTGCAAGTTGTTGTCCTAATAAGCGGCTGGTGGCATTTGTGTTTGCGCCCCAGGCGATATATTCTATCACCAAAAACGCATGGTCTTTGGTTTTGCCAGATACGGTAGGGAGGGGAATCCGCAGTGTTTTGGCGGCAGCGAGTTCTTGTAAACCGGCTTGTTCCGCTTCAAACATGGGCAATAACTGAGGTCGGTTGAGCTTGACAAAATAGCTTTGGTCACTGCCTTGTAACCGGAAAGCGGAATTGATGTCACCTCCAGCTACAGGCTGTGTTGTCAGTGGCTTAAAATGCCTGCCTGTAGCGGAGCTGATCTGTTTGGCAATGTCTTTAAAAGTGTCCAGATGCTTCACTTGGGGTTTCGTAATGATTGTTCAGGCTATGAGGCTTGCGTATCCCCGCACCCAACATTTTAAATTTTAAGCCAAAACAAATTTTAAGCCTATTAAGAGTAAGATAGTCGCCAATACCGGACGCAAAAACCACTCAGGAATTTTCGCGCTAATATGACTGCCTATCCAAATGCCGGGTAGGGAGCCGACCAACAAGCTACCCAGCAAGACCAAATCCACGTTACCTAAACTGAGATGTCCAAGACCGGCAACCGCGGTAAGCGGAATAGCGTGGGCCAAGTCGGTGCCGACAATTTTGACGGTTTTCATTTTAGGGTACAGGAATAATAATGCAACGGTGCCCAGCGCGCCTGCACCGACAGAAGATAAAGTCACCAAGATACCCAAGATAGCCCCAGTTAAGATTGTTACCGGAATTTGCAAGTGGTGAAAACGCCCGATAACCTCAAGATTGTCCTCATCTTCTACAGGAATGACAATTTTTTCTGCCCTGTGCATCATCACAGTTCGCACCAATAATGAAACCGCTGTCAGCAATAGCGCAACACCTAATGTGAAAGTGATCGCCCACGTAGTTTCTTTGCCAACATCCATAAAATGTTTTAGCACCAGCAGTGTGGCGATAGCAAAAGGGATACTGCCCGAAGCCATCCAGGCGACCACTTTCCAATCGACTGAGCTGTGTTGGGTGTGGTGTACCCACACTCCACCGGTTTTGGTGATCGCAGCAAACAATAAATCTGTGCCGACGGCGACTGACGGCTTGAAACCAAATAAAAATACCAGTAACGGCGTCATTAACGATCCGCCGCCGACTCCGGTAACACCGACTAGAAGTCCAACCAGTAATCCAGATAAAGAATAGGCTAAATTCATAAAAATAATTCCTGTAATTGTCAAAAGTAGATGGAAGTATCTTAACAGCGGTTATCTATAACTATTAATGATATAATGTTCTATATTTATATCTGTTAGTTATATAAATTCTGATTATGAAGCTACATCAGCTACGATATATCCGTGAAGTCGCCCGGCAGGGTATGAACATTTCTTTGGCGGCCGAAATTCTTCATACTTCACAATCGGGTATCAGCAAGCAAATCCAATTATTGGAGGAAGAATTAAACTTGCGTGTATTTGAACGCAACGGCAAGCGTTTAACTGGGGTCACCGAGTCGGGTAAAGTGATTTTAACGCTGGCTGAGCGGGCATTGCGGGAAATTGATAATATCAAACGGGTTGGCGACGAGTTCAGTCAAAAAGAAAAGGGGACATTGTCCTTGGCGACTACGCATACTCAGGCGCGTTATCGGTTGCCATCAGCGGTAAAAGCATTTATCCAGCGCTATCCCGATGTAAAATTGCATATCCATCAAGGCAATCCCACGCAAGTTGCTGAACAGGTTGCCAGAGGCGAGGCCGATATTGGCATTGCCACAGAAGTGATCAGCAGTAATGACAAATTGTTGTGTTTTCCATGTTATCAATGGAACCGCTGCATCATTGCCCCGCATTCGCATCCGTTGTTTAACGATGACCTACCGTTGACCTTGGAAATAATCTCCCAATACCCGCTAATTACTTATGATTTTACTTTTACTGGTGGTTCGGTAGTCAATCGGGTGTTTGCCGAGGCGGGTTTAGTACCGAATGTGGTTTTGACAGCAATTGATGCCGATGTGATTAAAACGTATGTCATACTGGGTTTGGGTATTGGCTTGTTGGCAAATATCGCATATGACCCTGATCGTGACGGCGGTTTGGGAATTGTAGACGCCAGCCATCTTTTTCCTCCTAGTACAACCTATCTTGGCCTGCGCCGCGATGTCTATTTGCGGGGATATATGTATGAATTTATTCAATTGCTTGCCCCGCAGTTAGACCGAAAGGCCATCGATGGTGCATTGCAGGGTAGGGCAATCAACCGAATTTGAATTAGAGCTGTTTAGCCGTTAGCTGGCAAGAAAAATAAAGTATTCTGGATGCTTTAAGGTATAATCGCGCACTCAAAAAAGGGGATTTAATAAAGAATAACCTACCCCCCCCTCTAAGCTTCTTAAAGTTATTCGGATATCGAGAGTTATGAAAAAAGTGAACGTTGCGTTGGTCAGGTTACTACAGTTTGTGGTTTTTGTTTTGTTTACGTTTATGGTTATCGCTTATTTTGGGGCGATGGTGTTATTGCCGCTTGATGCGATTGTTATGCTGACTAAACTAATGGAGCTTTTCGGTTTTCACGGTTTAATCAGTGCGTTGATTGCTGTTCCAGCAGTCAGTTATTTATGTCTTATGGTTTACAAAACACCTAATTTGTGCCAAATGGTAGTTGATACGGGCGTCGATTTGATGAAAACAGGTAAAGCGAGAGTGGAAGCTTTTAATGCGATTGTCAATGTAGTAAAGGCTTGATAATTTTACTTGGTAAAATAGGGTGTGTCGGTAACGGCACGCCCTTTTTTAAGCTTGGAAGTTTTATGCTTAGTGGAAACATGAATTTATAAAAGCGGCGATATGATGTATTTCATCGACGCAGACTGAATGTTCCATCAGGTAATCATGCCATTTGATCTGGTATTCCATGGCTTCCAAGGAATCAAAAGCCGATTTGGCGGTTTCAATGGCGACGACACTATCTAGAATGCCGTGCGCCATAAAAATGGGAGTGCTGTAATTTGCCGCACTGCCCTCAGCTTTGAGTTGCTCTACAGTCGGCAAATAAGTAGATAGTGCGACAATTCCCGCCAGCTTTTTTGCGTATCGTAATCCGGCATGAAGTGCAATGACACCACCTTGCGAGAAACCCGCAAGCAGAATATGTTCCGATGCAATGCCTTTCGCAATTTCCTGTCTAATAATTTGGTTGATGGCATCGGCAGATTGATAGATGCCGGTAATGTCGACTTTTCTAACCAATGTGGCTTCGAGAATGTCGTACCATGAGCGCATTTTTGCTCCTTGGTTGATCGTTACTGGCTGGATAGGGGCGTTTGGAAATATAAAATGGATATTGGCTGCGGCTTGCAAATGGAGTTCTGGCACAATGGTTTCAAAATCATGCCCGTCAGCGCCCAAGCCATGCAGCCAGATGACGGAATATTTGTGTGTCCCAGTTGGTAGGATTTCAACGAGTGTGAGTTCAGATGGCATGACGGTATTAAAATAGGAGTTTAGGTTCGGTTATAAATTTAAGATTAACGGTAACCATAATTTATCATTAGTTGTCAGCAAATCAATAAGGAAAACGGGTTTGCTTTTTCCTTTAATAAGGATCGTCGCCACTGTTAAGGCGAATCTTAGAAGATTATCCACAACTGACCTCATTTTTTGCCAACGAATGCCATGATTGTCCATATTTTTTTAATCACTATTATTGTGCTTGGTTTTTTATACTGGTATCACGGTCAAAAAGTCAAGCAAATCGCTTACCAAGCAACTCAAGTGTATTGCCAGTCCCTAGGTGTGCAAATGCTGGATGATTATATTGCAGGGCATGGCCTATGGATGAAAAGGGATAAATCGGGGAAGATGTGCTTACAACGCACATTTGCGTTTGAATTCTCATCAACTGGCCAACACCGATACAACGGCAAAATCATCATGTTAGGTCAACAGGTTGAATCTATCGTCATGGAGCCGTATCGCGTGGATTTTACTTGATCCTAGGGGTCAATATCGGGAGTTTGTCATGAAAAAATGCCCTTCTTGTGGTCATGAAACTAACCAACAAGCGATGCGCTGTCCTGAATGCCACAGTTTTTATTCGAAAATTATTGAGCTGATAGAGCAGGAAGTGGCTGAGGAAGAGCGGCAAAGTTTTAAGAGCCGTTTTCGTCATTTAGTTAATTCTGAAAATAAACTGCAATCAATCAAGCTTGAATTTAAGCAATTTACGGCAGGTTTGACGTTACAGGCTAAAATTTCGTTATGGCTAATTATTGCGTTTGTATTTGCGTTAATGGTTATAGTGTTGTAATCGATTAAATTTAAAGTGGTTACATCTTGATGCTTATTGTTAATCAACAAAAAAAGCAAAAAAATTTCATAACAATTGGCATGCCGTATAAGCCGTTGACAGGGTTTTAGATAAAATCAATCGATGCGGATAACATCAGATGAAATGATGTTAGGCAATTGTGTAAAAGTTTTAGTTATTAAACGACTGCGTGTCCTTCTAAGGAAACGCAGTCATAGCATAGTTATATACCATAAAATTTATTTGAAATTTTTTCTGCTAAGCGTTCGCAGTGGAAGTAATGGTCAGCCACGGACTGCTTTAATTACTCTTCGTCTTTACCGGTCAACCGTTGTTCAATCTCGGCAACGCGTTTTTCAAGGTCTTCGATTTTGGTGCGGGTTTTAGCCAGCACCATTTTCTGAACTTCAAATTCTTCACGGGTCACCAAGTCCAATTTGCTTAACGCGCTTTGTAAAATGGCGTGGAAATTTTTTTCCAGATCTTCTTTTAAATTGTTTAAACCTGGCGGAATAGCGCCAGCTAAACGGTTGGCAATATCGTCTATGGCTTTAGGATCAAACATACGCTTTCTCACATTGAAAAAAGTGGCCTACTTAAAGAAAGGCTTTAGTAGATAAATTTTTGTCATCAGCCAGAACATGTTCGCGACATATTTTCTTTGAATCGTTTTGGCTTAATGGCAGATGGGTTAAATTGCATAAATAGTGGTCTTGTACTTGAATAAAATTAACACAGGAATGACAGACTCCAAAACTTTTAGCATTGTTGGCTTTTTGCAATTCGATAAGGATTTCGTTCAATGCCGCTTCAATAGTGGTAAATCCCTGAGAGGAAATGGCGGCTTGGGCTTGGGTAAATACGTCAACTGGCTTAAGTTCATCCAGCAACTGCTTACCTTGCGCCGATAAAGCCAAGTGTACAACACGGCCATCTTGGCTGTCCTGGCTTTTTTCGACATAATTTTTGCGTTCAAGTACCTGAATTGACTGTGAAATAGTGCCTTTTGTCATGCCTAGGAATTCAGCTACTGCAACGGGGGTGTCGCTAAAGCGGTTGCAGGTCGATAAATATTCCAAAACTTGGATATGTACTGGTTGAAGACCGATTGCGGCATATTTTTTTCGCTCTTCCGAGCGTATTAAATTGCTGATGCGTTCGATAAGCCTGAAAGTATTTAAATCGTTCATTTATGCGGTAAATGCCTTTTTAAAAAATTCTGGTTGTGCCAATGCCGCTTTATGGATGTCGGCGTTGTAATAGTTGGTATCGAAAGTTTTGTTAGCGGAATCCAATTCGCGGAATTTTGCAAGGCTGGATTTGCAGGCAATGGTCGCGCTCCACCAGCCAGAAGGGTATATGCATTGCGGAAAAAACAATGTCTGTAAATGACCGAAACCCGCCGAAGCCATCGCATCGCGCATTTCACCTATCAATTTTAGGTGAAGCAAGGCTGACTCGCTTTGTTGGACAACCATCCCGCGATTAGTGAGGCAATTGAAACAATCATGGTAAAAAGCTTTGCTGAACAAGCCCTCGGCAGGGCCGATCGGGTCCGTGCTATCGACTATGATGATGTCAACGGAATTGGGTTCGGCGTCTTTTACCCATTTTATACCATCAATAAACTTTAATTCTGCGCGTGGGTCATTGTTCGACTCGCACAGTTCAGGGAAATAAATTTCGGCAAGGCGGGTTACGCGCTCGTCAATATCAATCTGGATGGCTTGTTCAATCGAGCTATGCTTCAAAACTTCTTTTAAAGTCCCGCAATCGCCGCCTCCTATAATCCATACTCTTTTAGGTTCTGGATGTGTAAATAATGCAGGGTGGCTGATCATTTCGTGATAGAAGAAATTTTCGCGGGTGGAAACCATCGTGCAGCCGTCAATGACCATTAGGTTACCAAAACCCTCGGTTTCATAAATTTCCAAAAACTGGAAAGTCGATTGCTCCTCATGCAGTTTCTTTTTTATCTTTAGAGAGAAGGCAGAGTCAGCACCAGGCAATTCTTCGGTAAACCAATCTGAAGGGTTCATGTATGTTTCCTAACGGTTAATAAAAATAACAGATATTATATTATTAACAGCTATTTTTTGAGTAGTGTTATCAGGGCTGTAAATAAAATGCAGGTGGAATTGATAGGATTTCCAAACGATGGTTTGAGCAAAACAGCAAGGCTTAGGATTTTACTGAAGAAATGGCATACATCATTTATGTGACTACTTTCAGAAATTGTGTTGAAAGTAATTACTTATTGAGATTAAAAAATAATTACATAAATTTATTAAACAATCTGTTGACAATATTAGTCTTGTTTACGATAATGTAGAGCTTACCCGATACTGGAGGGGTTCCCGAGCGGCCAAAGGGATCAGACTGTAAATCTGCCGGCTCTGCCTTCGGAGGTTCGAATCCTCCCCCCTCCACCATCTCAAAGTTAATTTAAAGCGGGTGTAGTTCAATGGTAGAACTCCAGCCTTCCAAGCTGATCACGTGGGTTCGATTCCCATCACCCGCTCCAATTATTGGGTTGTGCTCATATAGCTCAGTAGGTAGAGCACTTCCTTGGTAAGGAAGAGGTCACCGGTTCAAATCCGGTTATGAGCTCCATTTGCAATGTCGACAGATTAAAGGTGTATTTTCATGGCCAAAGAAAAGTTTTCACGAAGCAAGCCACACGTCAACGTAGGCACCATAGGGCACGTTGACCATGGCAAGACAACATTGACCGCCGCGCTGACCAAAGTGATGGCCGAGCTGCAAGGCGGTGAAGTCAAAGCCTTCGACCAAATAGACAACGCGCCCGAAGAACGAGCACGGGGCATCACCATCGCGACCTCGCACGTTGAGTACGAGTCCCCCGCACGCCACTATGCCCACGTCGACTGCCCAGGCCATGCCGACTATGTCAAAAACATGATCACCGGCGCCGCGCAAATGGACGGCGCCATCCTGGTCTGTTCCGCCGCTGACGGCCCGATGCCGCAAACCCGTGAACATATCCTGCTGTCACGCCAAGTTGGCGTGCCGTACATCGTCGTGTTCCTGAACAAGGCCGATATGGTCGACGACGAAGAATTGTTGGAACTGGTGGAAATGGAAATCCGTGAGCTTCTTGACATGTACGAGTTTCCCGGTGACGACACGCCAATTATCAAGGGTTCCGCCCTGTTGGCTTTGAACGGCGACACCAGCGACATCGGCGCCCCCTCGGTGGTGCGCCTGGTCGAAGCCCTTGACTCCTACATCCCGTTGCCCGAACGTGCCGTTGACGGCGCCTTCCTGATGCCCATCGAAGACGTGTTCTCCATATCAGGGCGGGGCACCGTGGTCACTGGCCGTATCGAACGTGGCATCATCAAGGTCGGCCAGGAAGTCGAAATCGTCGGCATCCGTCCCACTGTGTCAACCACCGTCACCGGTGTGGAGATGTTCCGCAAGCTATTGGACCAGGGCGAGGCGGGCGACAACGTCGGCCTGCTCCTGCGCGGCACCAAGCGGGATGACGTCGAACGCGGCCAAGTGCTGGCGCACAAAAACACCATCAAGCCACATGCCCACTTCAACGCCGAGATCTACGTCTTGTCAAAAGAGGAAGGCGGCCGCCACACCCCGTTTTTCGACGGCTACCGCCCGCAGTTCTATTTCCGCACCACCGACGTTACCGGTGCGGTGAAACTGCCCGAAGGCGTGGAAATGGTCATGCCCGGCGACAACATCTCCGTCACCGTGAAACTGATTTCGCCGATCGCGATGGAGGAAGGCCTGCGTTTTGCCATCCGTGAAGGTGGCCGCACCGTCGGTGCCGGCGTCGTTGCTTCTATTATTGAGTAGCTTATACGGGTGTCAATTTATTGATACCCTTTCATCAATGCTTGAACAATAATTATTTTTAATATATTATGTTCAGCTATTTATAGTTTTGTCTGAATAGGTCAGTAGTTCAATTGGTAGAATAGCGGTCTCCAAAACCGCGGGTTGGGGGTTCGAGACCCTCCTGGCCTGCCACTCAGATCAAAGCATCAATTTTCTTATTTCATATTCCATAGCGCATGAATACCCAAGCAGAAGCTGATGTACCTGTTTTTGACATAGTCAAGCAGGTTATGTCCGTGGTTTTAGTTGTTGCCGGCATCGCTGGTTTCTATTATTTTTCGGACATCAAGCTTTTGTTTAGGGTTATTGGTTTGTTGGCTGTATTTTCTGCTGTAGTTGGTATGATGCTGACTACTGGAGTAGGTCGCTCAGTTTGGGTGTTCGCTCTTGAATCAAGACAAGAGGTAAAAAAAGTAGTTTGGCCTAATCGTGAAGAAACAGTCCGAACTACCTTGTTGGTTTTTGCTATGGTGTCTTTGGTGGGGCTGTTCTTGTGGTTATTGGACACCTTTTTGTTCTGGGGTGTGCGCCTTTTAACGGGTCAAGACGGGTAATAGGATGTCTTTACGATGGTATGTTGTACATGCTTATTCAAATTTTGAAAATAAGGTTAAGCAGTCATTAGAAGAAAGGATTAAGCGCGAAGGTCTCGAACAATATTTTGGGAAAATACTCGTTCCAACTGAGGAAGTGGTTGAAATGCGTATGGGACAACAGCGTAAAAGTGAAAGAAAGTTTTTTCCTGGCTATGTGTTGGTTCAAATGGAATTGACCGATGAAACATGGCATCTCGTTAAGGATATTCCGAAAGTCTTGGGTTTTATTGGTGGCGTATCTGATAGACCTGCTCCAATTTCTGAAAAAGAAGCAATGGCTATCCTAAGCAGAGTTGAAGAAGGCGTTAATAAACCAAGGCCAAAGGTTTTGTTTGAGGCAGGCGAGGTAGTGAGGATTGTCGATGGCCCCTTTAAAGATTTTAACGGGGCGATCGAAGAAGTTAATTACGAAAAGAGCAAACTAAAAATTTCTGTTCTTATTTTTGGTAGGTCCACTTCTGTTGAGTTAGGGTTTTCTCAGGTCGAAAAAAGCTAATATTAGTTCTAGTGAGTTTTTTAAAAATCCCTGCCTGAATAAGGCTGGGATTTTTGTTTCTACGGGGAGCTGAAATGCGTTTGTACCCATATCGGAGTTTAAAATGGCAAAAAAAATAGCTGCATACATAAAACTGCAAGTGAAAGCAGGCGAAGCTAATCCAAGTCCTCCTATTGGACCTGCATTAGGTCAGCGTGGTGTAAATATCATGGAGTTTTGTAAGGCATTCAATGCTAAGACCCAGGATGTCGAAAAAGGCCTTCCTTTACCCGTAGTGATTACAGTTTATAGTGACAGAAGTTTCACATTTATAACCAAAACCCCTCCGGCATCAATTCTCCTGAAGAAAGCCACGGGTTTAAAAAGCGGTAGCAGCAATCCCAATACTAAAAAGGTGGGCACGGTTACGCGTGAACAATTGGAAGAAATTGCCAAGATTAAAATGGAAGATTTAAATGCGGCAAGTCTTGAGGCGGCAATAAAAACAATAGCAGGTAGTGCGCGTAGCATGGGCCTGAATGTGGAGGGTTTGTAATGGCTGCGTTATCAAAAAAAGCAAAAATAGTAAAAGAGAAAGTAACCAGGACTAAACAATATAGTCTCGTAGAAGCGGTAGGCTTGTTAAAAGAATTAAGCACCTCTAAGTTCAACGAAGCGATTGATGTTAGCGTTAATTTGGGCGTCGATCCTCGTAAGTCGGATCAAAATGTCCGTGGTGCCACCGTATTGCCTAATGGAACAGGAAAAACTGTCCGGGTTGCCGTTTTCACTCAAGGAGCTAACGCTGATGCGGCAAGGGCAGCAGGTGCGGATATTGTTGGCATGGATGATTTAGGCGATTTAGTCAAAAAAGGTGAGATGAATTTTGATGTGGTTATTGCCTCGCCGGATGCAATGCGGGTGGTCGGACAGCTTGGCCAGATTTTAGGTCCTAGGGGTTTAATGCCTAACCCCAAAGTTGGTACGGTTACTGCCGATGTTGCCACTGCTGTTAAAAATGCCAAGTCAGGTCAAGTCCGTTATCGTACTGATAAAGGCGGTATTATTCATTGCACTTTAGGAAAGGTTAGTTTTGAGGCTGATGCTATTCAAGGCAATTTGGAAGCATTGTTGGCTGATTTAAGAAAAGCCAAGCCATCTTCTGCCAAAGGCGTTTATATTAAAAAGATCACCCTGTCATCAACGATGGGGCCTGGTTTGTGGTTGGATCCAAGTAGCATTGCTGGCTAAGGCAAAGACTTTGGGTTGCCGTTTAATCACGGTGACCGTCAAAGACCGCAGGTGTTGCAAAACTTAATTTCCTGCGCAGACGGAAACTGGAACCTAAGATTTTAACTGGGGAAAAGAGCCGTAAGGAGCATCCTGAAAAGATGCATTTTATCAATCTGAATTATTCAGAATTTAATCGGAGGTAAACTGTGGCACTAAATTTAGATAGCAAAAAAGCTGTCGTAGAAGAAGTCGCTACATACGCCGCAAAAGCCCATTCTGCAATTGCTGCAGAATACCGTGGATTGACAGTGACGGAATTGACCGAACTGCGCAAAACTGCGAGGGAGACAGGCGTTTATCTGCGGGTCGTAAAAAATACCCTGGCAAGACGTGCTGTCGCCGGAACAGAATTTGAGTGCATGCAAAGTGGCTTGGTTGGCCCTTTGTTGATTGCATTCTCAATGGAAGATCCAGGTGCAGCGGCGCGTTTGATTGGCGAATTTGCCAAAACCCATGACAAATTAATTCCAAAAGTGGTTGCTATTGGTGGTCAGTTGTTTGACTCATCAGAGCTTAGCCGTCTGGCAAGTCTGCCCACCCGTGATCAGGCTATTAGCCTGTTGATGGCGGTTATGAAAGCGCCAATAGAGAAATTTGTCCGTACTTTGGCCGAACCGCATGCTAAATTGGTTCGCACAGTAGCTGCGATCAGAGATCAGAAAGAAGCTGCATAAGCTTTAATTCTAACCAGTTAAAACTAATTTATTTTTAGAGGAACAAAAAATGGCATTAACACAAGAAGATATCTTGGAAGCTATCTCAAATATGAGCGTTATGGAAGTCGTTGCCTTAATTTCAGCGATGGAAGAAAAATTTGGCGTTTCTGCAGCTGCGGTTGCAGTTGCTGCGGCTCCGGCTGCTGGAGCAGCGGCTCCTGTTGCAGAAGAGCAAACCGAGTTTGACGTCGTATTGACCAGTTTTGGCGAGAACAAAGTATCCGTCATTAAAACCGTACGCACGATTACAGGGCTAGGTTTAAAAGAAGCGAAAGATGCGGTAGAAGGTGTGCCAACTGTATTAAAAGAAGGCATACCCAAAGCTGAAGCTGAAACTATCAAAAAGCAACTCTTAGAAGCAGGTGCGACAGTCGATATAAAATAATATTGACACCAATTAAGGCCTAGGCCTTTTAAAGTATGGCTGGTGGCAATAGTCACCGGCCTTTTACTGTTTACATCAATTGTGCAGTAAAAATTTCATGACGAAAAGTTTGGAAGCGATATGTCCTATTCTTTTACCGAAAAAAAACGTATTCGAAATAACTTTGGCAAAAGCACCGAAGTCCTCGAAGTCCCTTATCTTCTGGCTACACAAATTAATTCTTATGCGAGTTTTTTGCAACTGGGTGTGACGCCTGAGAAACGTGCCGATATAGGATTGCATTCTGCGTTTTCCAGTGTGTTTCCAATTGATAGCCATTCCGGTTATGCAGTTCTTGAATATGTAAAGTACAGGTTAGGAGAGCCGGTTTTTGATGTCAGGGAATGTCAACAACGTGGGGCTACCTTTGCAGCACCCCTAAGGGTTTTAGTGCGTCTGGTCATATATGACAAAGAGGGGCCAGCTAATGCCAAGGTCGTTAAAGACATTCGTGAACAAGAAGTTTATATGGGCGAATTGCCTTTAATGACAGAAAACGGAACTTTTGTTATTAATGGCACAGAGCGTGTGATTGTCTCGCAATTGCACCGTTCGCCAGGTGTGTTTTTTGACCATGATAAAGGTAAAACGCACTCATCTGGGAAATTATTATTTAATGCACGGGTTATCCCTTACCGTGGATCATGGCTTGATTTTGAGTTTGATCATAAAGACTGCGTGTATGTCAGGATAGACAGGCGTAGAAAGATTCCAGCTACCATTTTGTTGCGGGCCTTAGGTTTTGATAATGAAGAAATGATAAACATGTTCTTCGAAACCAACAAATTTACATTAAATCCTGATCAATGTTTGTTCCATATCGTGCCGGAAAGGATGCGTGGCGAAATTGCCGCGTTCGATATCAAACATAACGGACAGGTATTGGTTGAAGAAGGCCGTAGGATTACTGCAAAGCATATTCGGGAGATGAATAAAGTCGGTTTGACTGAAGTTGAAGTCCCGCGTGATTATTTAATAGGTAAAATTTTAGGGCACAATGCAATTGATCCGTCGACAGGTGAATTGATTGCCAATGTCAATGATGAAATTACCGATTCCTTTATAGAGCGTTGTATAGAAAATAATATTACTGAAATCAAGACGCTCTTCGTTAATGACTTGGATAGAGGCCCTTACATTAGTAATGCCATGCGCTTGGATGTGACAACTAATTCCCTTGAAGCGTTGGTTGAAATTTATCGTATGATGCGCCCCGGTGAGCCACCTACAAAAGAATCAGCCGAAAATTTGTTTCAAAACTTATTTTTTACTGACGACAGATATGATTTGTCAACCGTTGGTCGGATGAAATTTAATCGGCGTCTGGGGCGTGAAGAAATTGTCGGGCCGGGAACCTTGACTAAAGATGACATCATTGATGTCCTTAAAGAATTGATCAGTATCCGAAATGGAAACGGTAATGTTGATGACATTGACCATTTAGGTAACCGCCGTGTCCGTTCCGTTGGTGAGATGATTGAAAACCAATTCCGTGTTGGCTTGGTTAGGGTTGAGCGCGCGGTTAAAGAGCGTTTGACACTAGCTGATTCGGAAGGATTGATGCCGCAAGAAATTATTAACGCCAAACCGGTTTCGGCGGCGGTCAAAGAATTCTTTGGCTCTAGTCAGCTGTCTCAGTTTATGGATCAAAACAATCCATTATCACAAGTGACTCATAAACGCCGCGTCTCAGCATTAGGGCCAGGTGGTTTGGCACGCGAACGCGCTGGTTTTGAAGTACGGGATGTACACGCCACGCATTATGGTCGTGTCTGCCCAATTGAAACGCCTGAGGGCCCGAATATTGGCTTGATCAATTCATTATCGGTTTATGCGCGAACCAACAACTACGGTTTTCTGGAAACGCCTTATAGGAAAGTTGTCGATGGACATGTGACTGATCAAGTTGATTATTTGTCGGCCATTGAAGAAGGTGAATTTGTCATCGCCCAAGCCAGTGTCGCGGTCGATGATAAAGGCAAATTGGTTGATGGTCTGGTTTCATGCCGACACAAAGATGAGTTTACGTTGGCAATGTCCGACACGGTGCAATATATGGACGTGTCTTCTAAGCAAATTGTATCGGTCGCAGCCTCTATTATTCCGTTCTTGGAACATGACGATGCTAACCGCGCCTTAATGGGTTCCAACATGCAACGTCAAGCCGTTCCAACGCTTAGGGCTGAAAAGCCGTTGGTAGGCACAGGTATGGAGCGGACGGTTGCCAAAGATTCGGGCGTGACAGTTGTAGCCACCCGTGGCGGCAAAATTGAAGCAGTCGATGCCGCCAGAATCGTCGTTCGGGTCAATGACACCGAAACCGAAACGGGTAGCCCAGGTGTGGATATTTACAACCTGATTAAATATACCCGATCCAACCAAAACACCTGTATCAATCAAAAGCCTTTGGTGAAACCGGGTGACCTGGTCAACGCCGGTGATATTATCGCTGATGGACCTTCCACCGATATGGGTGAGTTGGCTTTGGGTCAAAATATGCTGGTGGCTTTCATGCCCTGGAATGGTTACAACTTCGAAGACTCTATCCTGGTATCCGAGCGGGTTGTCAAAGAAGATCGGTTCACCACCATCCACATTGAAGAAAAAACTTGCGTTGCACGTGACACCAAGCATAGTCCAGAAGAAATCACGGCTGATATTCCAAATGTAAGCGAAGAAGCTTTGGCAAAATTGGATGAGTCGGGAATTGTTTATGTCGGCGCGGAAGTCAAGGGCGGCGATATTCTGGTCGGAAAGGTCACACCTAAAGGTGAAACCCAACTGACACCTGAAGAAAAGTTGTTGCGGGCAATTTTTGGCGAAAAGGCCGCCGATGTAAAAGACACCTCATTGCGCGTTCCAAGCAGCATCGAAGGTACGGTCATTGACGTTCAGGTCTTTACCCGTGATGGCGTCAAAAAAGACAAACGCGCTTTGGATATTGAGCACGAGCAAATCAAAAGCTATCGGAAAGATTTGGACGATCAATTAAAAATTCTCGAAGAAGATATCTTTTTACGGGTTGCCAAGTTATTGGTTGGAAAAGTGGCGATGGCCGGTGCCGGTATACGCGCCAACACTGAAATAAGCCAAGAGCATCTGGATGGACTAAAACGTTCTGATTGGTTGAAAATCAAAATGCAGGATGAAGAAATCAACTTGCAATTGGAAACGGTGGTAGCCCAAATCGAGCAACAACGTAAAGATTTTGATGAGAAATTTGAGATCAAGCGCAAAAAAATCACCATGGGTGATGATTTGCCCCCAGGTGTTTTGAAAATGGTCAAAGTCTATTTGGCGGTGAAACGGCGTATCCAGCCAGGTGACAAAATGGCGGGTCGCCACGGTAACAAAGGTGTCATCTCCATGATTAGGCCGATTGAAGACATGCCTTATACCGCCGATGGCAATCCTGTCGACATTGTTTTGAATCCATTGGGCGTACCATCCCGAATGAACGTCGGACAGGTTTTGGAAACCCATTTAGGTTGGGCGGCCAAAGGCTTAGGTATAAAAATTGGCAAGATGCTTGAAGCGAAGGCGAAAATTATTGAAATTCGAGAGTATCTGGACAAGATTTATAACTGTAGTGGTCGCAAAGAAGATTTGGATTCGTTTACGGATAAAGAAATTCTTGAAATGGCTGCAAATTTGGTTGCAGGTGTGCCAATGGCAACACCGGTTTTTGATGGCGCAGACGAAGAAGATATCCGCACCATGCTGAGATTGGCAGATTTGCCTGAGCATGGGCAAATTACCTTGTACGATGGCTTGACTGGCGAGCCTTTCGAGCGCGAAGTGACTGTCGGTTATATGTACATGTTGAAATTGAACCATTTGGTAGATGACAAGATGCACGCCCGTTCAACAGGGCCTTACAGTCTGGTTACCCAACAACCGTTAGGTGGCAAGGCGCAGTTTGGCGGCCAGCGTTTCGGAGAAATGGAAGTCTGGGCATTGGAAGCTTATGGTGCGGCTTATACTTTACAGGAAATGCTCACTGTCAAATCCGATGACGTGACCGGACGTACCCGCATGTATAAAAACATCGTGGATGGTGATCATAAAATGGAAGCAGGTATGCCAGAATCATTTAATGTTTTGATTAAAGAAATTCGCTCATTGGCTGTGGATATTGAATTACAGCGCGAATAATCGCGTAGTTTGCTGCCACTACATGAAAGCCTGCTCTGGAAAACTCCAGAGATTATTTTAAAGAGGACAAGCTCTTGAAAGATTTAATGAACTTCTTAAAACGCCAAGGTCGTGCGGACGATTTTGACGGTATTAGCATCGGTTTGGCCTCGCCAGATATGATCCGTTCTTGGTCCTATGGTGAGGTAAAAAAGCCAGAAACCATCAACTACCGTACCTTTAAACCAGAGCGAGACGGTTTGTTTTGTGCCAAAATTTTTGGTCCGGTCAGTGATTATGAATGTTTGTGCGGCAAGTACAAACGCTTAAAACATCGGGGCGTGATTTGTGAAAAATGTGGCGTCGAGGTCACTTTATCCAAAGTACGACGCGAACGTATGGGTCATATTGATTTGGCCAGTCCGGTTGCACACATCTGGTTTTTGAAATCTTTGCCATCCAGAATCGCGTTGTTGTTGGATATGACTTTGCGTGAGATTGAGCGCGTGCTTTATTTTGAATCATTTGTGGTTTTAGATCCAGGTTTGACTCCGTTGGATAAAGGCCAGTTACTTACCGATGATGAATACCTGGATGCAGTCGAACTGCATGGTGATGACTTTGTCGCAAAAATGGGTGCTGAAGCTATTTATGAATTGCTCAAAGCCATTGATTTGCAAGATCAAGTTAATGTTTTGCGCGAGGAAATCAATTCCACTAGTTCGGAAACTAAAATAAAAAAGTACGCCAAACGGCTCAAAGTCATGGACGCCTTGTTGAGTTCCAAAAACCGTCCTGAATGGATGATTTTGCAAGTATTACCCGTGTTACCACCCGAATTGCGCCCATTAGTGCCTTTGGATGGTGGCCGTTTTGCAACTTCCGACCTAAATGACTTGTATCGCCGCGTCATCAATCGGAATAACCGTTTGAACCGTTTGTTGGATTTGAACGCCCCTGACATCATCGTACGTAACGAAAAGCGTATGCTACAAGAATCAGTTGATGCATTGCTCGACAATGGTCGTCGTGGTCGAGCCATTACCGGTACGAACAGGCGTCCGTTAAAGTCATTGGCTGACATGATCAAAGGCAAGCAAGGCCGCTTCCGCCAAAATTTGTTGGGTAAACGGGTTGATTACTCAGGCCGATCTGTAATTGTGGTCGGACCATCCCTACGCTTGCACCAATGTGGTTTACCGAAAAAAATGGCTTTGGAGTTGTTCAAACCCTTCATTTTTAGCAAATTGCAATTCCGTGGTTTGGCGACAACCATTAAAGCCGCCAAGAAAATGGTCGAAAGGGAGGGGACGGAAGTTTGGGATATTCTTGAGGAAGTTATCCGTGAACATCCTATTCTGTTAAACCGCGCCCCCACTTTGCATCGATTGGGCATCCAAGCGTTCGAGCCTACTTTGATTGAAGGCAAGGCAATCCAATTACATCCGTTAGTTTGTAGCGCGTTCAACGCCGACTTCGACGGTGATCAGATGGCGGTGCACATTCCGTTGTCCATCGAAGCGCAATTGGAAGCCAGGACTTTAATGATGGCGACCAACAATATTTTGTCCCCTGCTAACGGCGAACCAGTGATAAACCCGTCGCAAGACGTGGTTTTGGGCTTGTATTACATCAGTCGTGAAAAAATTAACGCTAAAGGTGATGGCAGCATTTTTGTCGATGTCGCTGAAATTCACAAAGCATTACAAGCTAAAACCGTCGAATTGCAAGCTAAGATTCATGTTCGGATTACGCAAAAATCTCGTAACGAACAAGGCGGAATTGATGAAAAGACTTATCGGGTAAAAACGACGGTAGGACGCGCCCTGATTTGGGAAGTTGTCCCTGACCTCATGCCTTATGAGTTGGTCAACTGTGACATGACCAAAAAGAACATTTCCCGCCTAATCAATTACAGTTACCGTTATCTCGGTAATAAAGACACCGTGGTGTTGGCTGACCAGTTGATGTATCTGGGTTTCCGTTACGCAACCATTTCCGGTGTGTCTTTCGGTATCGAAGACATGGCAATCCCGGCCAAAAAAGTGGACATCATTGCCGCCGCGGAAGCCGAGGTAAATGAAATCCAAAGCCAGTATTCATCGGGTTTGGTGACTGATGGGGAACGATATAACAAGGTTGTTGACATTTGGTCGCATGCTAACGATCAGGTCGCTAAAGTCATGATGGACGGCTTGGGTGAAGAATCGGTGGTGGATGCTGATGGCAAAACGGTAAAACAAAAATCCTTTAACTCCATTTTTATGATGGCGGAGTCAGGCGCGCGGGGTTCTGCCGCGCAGATTCGTCAATTGGCCGGTATGCGGGGATTAATGGCTAAACCGGATGGTTCAATTATTGAAACACCGATTACTGCAAACTTCCGTGAAGGCCTTGACGTGTTGCAATACTTTATTTCTACCCACGGTGCCCGTAAAGGCTTGGCGGATACCGCATTAAAAACAGCGAACTCAGGTTATTTGACGCGTCGCTTGGTGGATGTCGCACAAGATTTAGTTATAACCGGGCTAGATTGTGGGACGAAAGATGGCTTAGTTATGATGCCGATTATTGAAGGCGGTGATGTTGTTGAGCCTTTATCAGAACGTGTATTGGGCCGAGTTGTTGTAAACGATGTAATGGATCCTGCAGGTGAAAAAGTCATTGTTCCTATGGGCACCTTATTAAACGAACATTGGGTTTCTGTGCTCGATGCACACAGTGTCGATCAGCTTATCGTCCGTTCAGTAATTACCTGTGAAAATAGACACGGTGTTTGCGCTGCTTGTTATGGCCGTGACTTGGGTCGTGGCCATCACGTCAATATTGGTGAAGCAGTGGGTGTTATTGCGGCGCAATCAATTGGCGAGCCTGGAACTCAGTTGACCATGCGTACTTTCCATATTGGTGGTGCGGCATCTAGGTCTGCTGCAATCAGTAACGTTCAAGTTAAGTCGGCAGGTACTGTTCGATTAAGTAACTTGAAATCGGTTGCGAACCGTGAAGGAAATTTGGTTGCCGTTTCAAGATCAGGTGAAGTTTGCGTGGTCGATGATTATGGCCGTGAAAGGGAGCGTTATAAAATCCCTTATGGTGCGGTACTTTCGGTGCAGGATGGCAGCAAAATCAGTGCTGGCGACATTATTGTCAATTGGGATCCGTTTACCCACCCAGTTGTTACTGAAGTGGATGGTTTTGTTGAGTTAGTTAGCTTTGTTGACGGTGTAACAGTCCAAAAACAATCTGATGAAGTAACTGGTTTGAGTTCCTTGGTGGTAACTGATCCGAAACAACGTGGAAGTGCAGGCAAGGAATTACGGCCTATGGTTAAGTTAGTTGACCGTGATGGTAACGGGATATTATTGCCAGGTACTGAAATTCCGGCGCAATATTTTTTACCTGCAGGCGCAATCGCCGGTATCAAAGATGGCGGTGAAGTAAAAGTAGGGGACGTCTTGGCGAGAATCCCTCAAGAGTCAAGTAAGACTAGGGATATTACCGGTGGTTTACCGCGTGTGGCGGACTTATTTGAAGCACGTAAAACCAAAGATCCGGCAATATTGGCTGAAACAAGCGGTACGATTTCATTTGGAAAGGAAACAAAAGGTAAGCAACGGGTCATTATTACCGATGCCCAAGGCGAGCATATTGAAACACTAATACCTAAGTGGCGGCATATCACAGTTTTCGAAGGTGAGTATGTTGAAAAAGGCGAGACAATCGCTGAGGGTGAATTGACACCGCATGATATTTTGAGGTTAAGGGGTATCGAAGAGTTAGCAAATTATCTGGTTAAAGAAATTCAGGACGTCTATCGTCTCCAAGGTGTGAAAATAAACGATAAGCATATTGAATGTATTATTCGGCAAATGCTCAGAAAGGTAGAGATTACTGCTTCAGGAGATACCACGTTTTTGAAAGGTGACCAAGTCGAACGTGCCGCTGTAAGGGTTGAAAACGATAAGATGGAAGCCGAAGGGAAGATTCCTGCTAGCTTCGAATCTATATTGCTGGGCATTACCAAAGCATCTTTGGCCACCGAATCCTTTATTTCAGCTGCTTCCTTCCAAGAAACAACGCGTGTTTTGACTGATGCCGCTGTAAGGGGCTTAAGTGACAGTTTACAAGGGCTTAAAGAAAACGTGATCGTTGGCCGTTTGATTCCAGCCGGAACTGGATTGGCTTATCATGAGCAGAGAAAGAATAGGTTTGCCCAACATTTGGCTGTTGACAGCAATACTTTGCCAGTCATTGATACCGAAGAAGCATTGAAACAAGCCCTAAACATATAAATCTAATTATCGATATTTAAATTTGCCTTGACCTAAATGGTATAGTTAAGTAAAATGTCCTGCTAACGTAAGTTAAAGTAATTTAGTTAAATCGAAATCAATTTTGACCGTCAGTCTGTTTGATGGTTAGTAAGTTATTGTCTGGCGGTTAATTGTATATCGGAGAGAAAAATAAATATGGCCACGATTAACCAATTGGTTCGTAAGCCGCGTGCTAAAAGAATTGAAAAAAGTAACGTCCCCGCACTTGAGGCATGTCCTCAGCGCAGGGGTGTTTGTACTCGCGTCTATACGACAACGCCTAAAAAACCAAACTCTGCTTTGCGTAAAGTGGCAAGGGTGAGGTTGACTAATGGTGCAGAAGTTAGTAGTTACATTGGCGGCGAAGGCCATAACCTCCAAGAGCATTCCGTGGTCTTGATTAGAGGTGGACGGGTCAAGGATTTGCCTGGTGTGCGTTATCACGTTGTTCGTGGTAGCTTAGATGCTTCTGGGGTAAATAACAGAAAATGTGGGCGTTCCAAATACGGGACAAAGCGACCAAAAAGCTAAAATATTGGATAATAAAGATGTCAAGAAGAAGAGTAGCAACTAAAAGAGAGATTATTCCAGATCCAAGATTCAATAGCGTGATGCTGACTAAGTTCATGAACATGATCATGGAGAGCGGAAAAAAATCTGTTGCTGAGTCTATTGTTTATGGTGCTCTTGATGTAATTGAGCACAAAGGACATTCGGTGCCTTTAGATGTTTTATCTAAAGCTCTAGAAAATGTTCAGCCAAGGGTTGAGGTTAAGTCCCGTAGGGTTGGTGGAGCAACATACCAGGTTCCCGTTGAAGTGAGGCCTTCTAGGCGTATGGCGTTAGCAATGCGGTGGTTAATTGATGCTTCCCGTAAGAGAAACGAAAGAAGTATGGCGTCGAAATTGGCTGGTGAGCTAATTGATGCATTTGAAGGCAAAGGAAATGCTGCCAAAAAGCGCGAAGACACTCATAGAATGGCGGAAGCTAACAAGGCGTTTTCTCATTATCGGTTTTAATTTAAATAGGTTTTATGTAGAGTGGCTCGTAAAACGCCTGTTGAAAGGTATCGTAACATTGGCATTATGGCTCATATTGATGCCGGGAAAACTACCACTACGGAGCGTATCCTTTATTATACGGGGGTCTCTCATAAAATAGGCGAGGTTCATGATGGTGCTGCAACAATGGATTGGATGCAGCAAGAGCAAGAAAGAGGAATTACGATAACTTCAGCCGCAACCACTTGCTTCTGGAGTGGAATGCAAAAACAGTTTCAGCCACATCGGATTAATATAATTGATACGCCAGGGCATGTTGATTTTACGATTGAGGTAGAAAGATCGTTACGGGTTTTAGATGGAGCATGTGCGGTCTTTTGCGCGGTGGGAGGCGTAGAGCCTCAGTCTGAAACAGTTTGGCGGCAGGCAAACAAGTACAAAGTTCCGCGGCTAGTATTTGTCAATAAGATGGATCGTACTGGAGCTGATTTTCTTAGGGTAATTGATCAGATTAAAACTAGGCTAGGCGCAAATCCCGTGCCCATACAATTACCAATAGGTTCAGAAGAAGATTTTAGAGGTGTAGTTGATTTAGTAAAAATGAAAGCCATATTTTGGGATGAAGATAATATGGGAATGAAATTTACTGAGTGTGACATACCCACAAATATGCTTACAGTATGTCAAAAGTGGCGAGAAAAAATTATTGAAGCTGCTGCTGAAGCAAACGAAGAATATATGGGCAAATATCTTGAAAACGGAATTTTAACTGATGAAGAGATAAAGCACGGAATACGGATAAGAACGATAGAAAATCAAATAGTACCAGCTCTTTGTGGATCAGCCTTTAAAAACAAGGGTGTTCAGGCGATGCTAGATGCAGTAATTGAATATCTACCCGCTCCTGTTGATATTCCTCCCGTTTTAGGCGTTTTGGAGGATGAAAAAACACAGGGCATTCGCAATGCTGATGATTCTGAACCATTTTCAGCATTGGTTTTCAAGATAGCAGCAGATTCATATGTTGGAATTCTTGCTTTTTTCAGGGTTTATTCAGGTGTTCTAAATTCGGGTGATGTTATTTACAACCCAATAAAAAAGAAAAAGGAACGCATTGGGCGAATTGTACAAATGCATGCCAATAGCAGGGAAGAGGTAAAAGAGGTTTTCGCAGGTGACATTGCCGCTGCAATTGGCCTTAAAGACGTAACAACAGGCGATACATTGTGTGATTTGAATTCAGTAATACTGTTGGAAAAAATGGATTTTCCAGATCCTGTCATTTCAATTGCAGTTGAACCTAGAACTAAAGCCGATCAAGAAAAGATGGCTGTTGCACTAGCAAGATTAGCACAAGAAGACCCTTCATTTAGAGTCTGTACCGATGAAGAATCTGGGCAGGTAATAATCTCAGGGATGGGTGAGCTACATTTAGAAATAATTGTAGACAGAATGAAAAGGGAGTTTAGCGTAGATGCTAGTGTAGGTAATCCGCAAGTAGCTTATAGGGAAACAATACGCAAATCCGTTGAACACGAAAAAAAGTTTATACGGCAAACCGGTGGTCGTGGGCAATATGGGCATGTGTGGCTAAGGATTGAGCCATTAGAAGCAGGCAAAGGATATGAATTTGTTAACGAGATCGTTGGTGGTGTTGTACCTAAGGAATATATTCCCGCAGTTGATAAAGGTGTGCAAGATCAGTTAAAAAGTGGCGTTTTAGCTGGTTTTCCGGTTTTGGATGTAAAAGTTTCATTATTTGATGGTTCGTATCATGATGTAGATTCGAACGAAATGGCTTTTAGAATTGCAGGCTCCATGTGTTTTCGAGAAGGAGTAAACGAAGCTTCGCCAGTTTTGCTTGAACCCATAATGAAAGTTGAGGTTGTAACGCCAGAAGAATATATGGGTGATGTTGTAGGCGACATAAACAGACGTCGTGGCATTATTTTGGGTATGGAAGATTTGCCATCAGGTAAAGTCATTAGTTGTGAAGTGCCACTTGCTGAAATGTTTGGCTATTCAACTGATTTGCGTTCATCCACCCAAGGACGGGCTACGTACAGTATGCTGTTTGAAAAATATAGTGAAACACCTGCCCATATCGCAGACGTTATCATTAAGAAATCTTCATAGAAATTGAACAAATATAAGGTATAAACTCATGGCCAAAGAAAAGTTTTCACGAAGCAAGCCACACGTCAACGTAGGCACCATAGGGCACGTTGACCATGGCAAGACAACATTGACCGCCGCGCTGACCAAAGTGATGGCCGAGCTGCAAGGCGGTGAAGTCAAAGCCTTCGACCAAATAGACAACGCGCCCGAAGAACGAGCACGGGGCATCACCATCGCGACCTCGCACGTTGAGTACGAGTCCCCCGCACGCCACTATGCCCACGTCGACTGCCCAGGCCATGCCGACTATGTCAAAAACATGATCACCGGCGCCGCGCAAATGGACGGCGCCATCCTGGTCTGTTCCGCCGCTGACGGCCCGATGCCGCAAACCCGTGAACATATCCTGCTGTCACGCCAAGTTGGCGTGCCGTACATCGTCGTGTTCCTGAACAAGGCCGATATGGTCGACGACGAAGAATTGTTGGAACTGGTGGAAATGGAAATCCGTGAGCTTCTTGACATGTACGAGTTTCCCGGTGACGACACGCCAATTATCAAGGGTTCCGCCCTGTTGGCTTTGAACGGCGACACCAGCGACATCGGCGCCCCCTCGGTGGTGCGCCTGGTCGAAGCCCTTGACTCCTACATCCCGTTGCCCGAACGTGCCGTTGACGGCGCCTTCCTGATGCCCATCGAAGACGTGTTCTCCATATCAGGGCGGGGCACCGTGGTCACTGGCCGTATCGAACGTGGCATCATCAAGGTCGGCCAGGAAGTCGAAATCGTCGGCATCCGTCCCACTGTGTCAACCACCGTCACCGGTGTGGAGATGTTCCGCAAGCTATTGGACCAGGGCGAGGCGGGCGACAACGTCGGCCTGCTCCTGCGCGGCACCAAGCGGGATGACGTCGAACGCGGCCAAGTGCTGGCGCACAAAAACACCATCAAGCCACATGCCCACTTCAACGCCGAGATCTACGTCTTGTCAAAAGAGGAAGGCGGCCGCCACACCCCGTTTTTCGACGGCTACCGCCCGCAGTTCTATTTCCGCACCACCGACGTTACCGGTGCGGTGAAACTGCCCGAAGGCGTGGAAATGGTCATGCCCGGCGACAACATCTCCGTCACCGTGAAACTGATTTCGCCGATCGCGATGGAGGAAGGCCTGCGTTTTGCCATCCGTGAAGGTGGCCGCACCGTCGGTGCCGGCGTCGTTGCTTCTATTATTGAGTAATAAATATGTCTAATCAAACTATCAGAATCCGTTTGAAATCTTTTGATCATAAATTAATCGATCAATCGGCTGGTGAGATAGTAGAAACTGCAAGGAGGACTGGTGCTCAAGTTAAAGGCCCAATTCCCTTGCCTACTAAAAAGGAACGTTTCACAATCTTGATTTCTCCGCATGTAAACAAAGATGCGCGGGATCAATATGAATTGAGAACTTATAAAAGATTGTTGGATATTGTAGAACCGACAGACAAGACTGTAGATGCGTTGATGAAACTGGATCTGGCAGCCGGTGTCGATGTTCAAATAAAATTGAATTAGAAGTAGAGGAATTGGCAGATGTCAATAGGTCTTATTGGTCGTAAATGTGGAATGACCAGAATATTTTGTGAAGATGGCACATCAGTCCCAGTGACGGTTGTACAAATTGAAGCAAATAAGGTAACTCAAGTGAAAGATATTGAAAAAGATGGTTATCGTTCAATTCAGATCACAACGGGTGAAAAAAAATCTTCAAGAGTCAATAAAGCTTTGTCTGGTCATTATGCTGCGGCTAATGTCACTGCAGGTCGTGGATTATGGGAGTTCCGCCTTGAAGAAGGAGAGGGTTTAGACCTTGGTGTTGGTTCAGAACTGCCCTTAACTTTGTTTACTGAAGGCCAGTATGTTGATGTGCAAGGTAGAAGTATTGGTAAAGGCTTTGCTGGTGGTATAAAGCGGCATAACTTTCATATGCAGGATGCAACACATGGTAACTCTCGCTCACATAGGGTATTAGGTTCTATCGGTATGAATCAGACTCCTGGCCGAGTTTTCAAGGGAAAGAAAATGGAAGGCCATATGGGTGATGTGAAAACGACAATCCAAAATCTGACCATCCATTCTATTGACATGGAGCGTAGTTTAATTTTAGTCAGGGGCGCAGTGCCAGGTGCCAAAGGTGGTGATGTCGTTATTACTCCCGCAACGAAAATGAAAAATAAGGGTTAAGCCATGGGTTTGTTTATACCTGCGTTAAATAGTTTAGATTCCGCTGGTTCTCTGGAAGTTGCGGAGTCAGTGTTTGGACAATCTTTTAATGAAACACTAGTTCACCAGCTGGTTGTGCGATATATGGCTGGAGGCCGTGCTGGGACAAAAGCACAAAAAACACGTTCTGATGTTAGTGGCGGTGGGATTAAACCATGGCGTCAAAAGGGTACTGGTCGTGCTAGATCGGGTACTACGCGAAGTCCAATCTGGCGTACAGGTGGGGTTACATTTGCTGCAAGGCCAAGGTCATACGAGCAAAAATTAAATAAGAAAATGTTTCGCGTTGGTATAAAGTCTATATTGTCGGAGTTATTAAGACAAGATAGGTTGGTTGTTAGTAATGATATTATCCCTCTTAAAATTAAAACTAAAGAGTTAAGTCTTAAGTTACAAGAAATTAATGCCAAACGCATCTTGATTATTGTTGATGAAATTAATGAAAATTTAGCTTTGTCAGCCAGAAACATTCCTTATGTAGAGGTTGTTGAGGCGATAAACCTTAGCCCAGTTCTATTGGTTTCATCTGATAAAATAATTGTGACCCCCGAAGCATTGAAAAAAATAGAGGAGCGTTTGTCATGAATTTGAATTCGTATCACTTAGCAAGTGTTTTACTTGCTCCAGTTATATCTGAAAAATCAGCAAATGTAGCAGAAGCAAATAAGCAGTTTATTTTTAGGGTTGAAAAGGATTCAACAAAAGATCAAATAAAAAATGCTGTTGAAATCATGTTCAATGTCGAAGTAGATGCAGTTAACATTTTAAATGTTAAAGGTAAGCGAAAAAGATCGGCAAGGGGTGTTTATAAGAAATCTGATTGGAAAAAGGCGTATGTAAAACTTAAGGACGGGTTTGACATAGAATTCTCTGCAGCTTAGTTACTAAATATATAAGTCAATAGGAAACGGTAAAAAAACATGGCTATTGTAAAGTCAAAACCGACTTCACCTGGATCACGGTTTGTTATTCGAATTAAAAATGACCAATTACATAAAGGTAGTCCTTATGCACCTTTGTTAACTAAACTTAGTAAAAGTGGTGGTCGTAACAACCAAGGTCGTATAACAACTCGTCATGTGGGTGGCGGTCATAAACAGCATTACCGGATAATTGACTTTAAGAGAAATAAGACAGATATTCCTGCAATCGTTGAGCGTTTAGAATATGACCCAAATCGTACTGCAAATATAGCTCTAATTTTATTTAGAGATGGTGAGCGTCGATATATCATTGCACCTAAAGGGTTGGTTGCAGGCCAAGAAGTTTTATCTTCAGAAAATGTACCTGTGAAACCAGGCAATTGTATGCCCTTAAGAAATATACCTATGGGTACTACCATTCATTGTGTTGAATTAAAACCTGGTAAAGGTGCACAAGTCGCCAGAAGTGCTGGAGCTTCAGTCCAATTGGTAGCAAGAGATGGTGCACATGCAACGATTAGAATGCGTTCAGGGGAAATGCGCAAAGTAATGGCTGATTGTCGTGCAGTAATTGGAGAAGTTTCCAATGCTGAGCATAATTTATCTTCATTAGGAAAAGCTGGAGCCACTAGATGGCGCGGTGTCCGTCCTACGGTTCGGGGTGTAGTTATGAACCCTGTAGACCATCCTCATGGTGGTGGTGAAGGTCGTACCTCTGGTGGTAGGCATCCGGTTTCACCTTGGGGTATGCCAACCAAAGGTTATAAAACAAGAAAAAATAAACGTACTGATAATATGATTATCAGACGCCGTAAGTAGATAACGAGGAATTAACGTGCCGCGCTCAATTAAAAAAGGTCCTTTTATTGATCACCACCTTCTAAAAAAAGTTGAAGATGCAGTCAATGCAAATAATAGGAAACCAATTAAAACATGGTCAAGAAGGTCAATGATAATTCCTGACATGCTTGGTCTTACGATTGCTATACATAATGGCAGGCTTCACATTCCAATACTTATATCTGAAAACATGATTGGGCATAAGTTAGGTGAATTTGCACCTACCAGAACATTTAAAGGCCATGTGGCCGACAAGAAATCTAGATAGGGGTTGACATGGAAATTTCGGCAAAATTAAGTAACGCGCCATTGTCAGCCCAAAAAGCCCGTCTAGTTGGTGACCAAATACGTGGTTTAGCTGTTGATAATGCTTTAAACACATTAAAATTCAGTTCAAAAAAAGCGGCGACAATAATTAAAAAAATTTTGGAATCTGCAATTGCTAATGCAGAGCATAATGAAAGTATTGATATTGATGATCTTAGAGTTTCTACCGTTTTTATTAATGAAGGGCCAACCATGAAACGGTTTAAGGCAAGAGCTAAAGGACGTGCTAACCATATCCTTAAAAGAACCTGTCATATCACAATTAGCGTTGCAGAATTCGATTAGGGGCATACAGACATGGGTCAAAAAGTACATCCAACGGGCATAAGGCTTGGAATTGTCAAGGATTGGAATTCAAGATGGTATGCAAATTCGCAAGATTATTCAGTATTTTTGCATCAAGATTTGACAATAAGGGATTTTATCAGAAAAAAATTGGCTAATGCTTCTGTTAGCAGGATACAAATCAATCGCCCCGCAAATAATGCACATATCACTATTCATACTGCTAGACCTGGTATAGTGATTGGTAAAAAAGGTGAAGATATTGACGTTTTAAAACAAGAAATTTCCAAAATGATTGGAATACCTGTTCAGGTCAATGTAGAAGAAATTAGAAAAACCGAATTGGATGCCCAGTTGGTGGCAGAGGGCATTGCACAGCAACTTGAAAAGAGGATTATGTACAGGCGGGCAATGAAACGTGCTGTTACCAACACAATGCGGCTTGGTGCCGAAGGGATTAAAATTAGCATCGGCGGTCGTTTAAACGGTGCTGAAATTGCACGTACTGAATGGTATAGGGAAGGCCGAGTCCCTTTGCATACCTTAAGGGCTGACATAGATTATGCAACAGCCGAGGCAAATACTACCTATGGAATCATCGGCATTAAAATCTGGATTTTCAAAGGCGAAGTTTTCGATATGGATGCACATATTGCATCTATTAATTCTGAATCTAAAAAATAGTTGAAGGAAAAAAGTTATGCTTCAACCGAAAAGAACAAAATTCCGTAAGCAACATAAAGGAAGAAATAACGGGACTGCGGTTAAAGGTTCGTCCGTTAGTTTTGGTGAATATGGATTAAAATCAATTAGTCGGGGTAGATTGACTGCACGTCAGATAGAATCTGCACGTAGGACAATTACACGACATGTTAAACGGGGCGGTAAAATTTGGATAAGGATATTTCCAGATAAGCCAATTACAAAGAAGCCATTGGAAGTTCGTATGGGAAAAGGTAAAGGTAGTGTAGAATACTGGGTTGCTCAAATTAGGCCAGGAACTATGCTATATGAAATACAAGGTGTTTCAGAAGAATTAGCTCGAGAAGCATTTACCCTTGCTGCTGCCAAATTGCCACTTAAAACACTCTTTACCGTTCGGACTATAATGTAATGAAAGCAACTGAATTACGTCAAAAAAGCAAAGTTGAATTACAGAAATTGTTACTAGAGCTTTCACGCGAGCGTTTTAATCTTAGAATGCAAAAAGCCACCAGTCAATTGTCAAAATCTGATCAAGTTAAAAAAGTAAGGCGAGATATCGCACGCATCCAAACCGTATTAAAACAAATGGTAGCTGCATAAAATGAGCGAAAACATAACTAAGGTAAGAACAATATCCGGTCGGGTTGTTAGTAATAAAATGGACAAGTCGATTACAGTTTTAGTTGAGCGTGTTGTCAAACATCCTGTTTATGGGAAATATGTCAAACGTTCTACTAAAATGATGGCTCATGACGAGAACAATATTTGCCAAGAAGGAGACATTGTTTCAATTGCATCATGCAGACCTTTGTCTAAGCACAAAACTTATAAGTTAATTCAAGTCTTAGAAAGTTCGAACAAATAGCAGTTGCTATTTATATAAAGTCAAATTAGGAATAAATCATGATTCAGATGCAAACTAACCTTGATGTCGCTGACAACAGCGGTGCAAAAAAGGTCATGTGTATCAAAGTCCTAGGTGGGTCTCATCGGCGTTATGCAGGCATAGGTGATATAATCAAGGTCAGTATTAAAGATGCGATTCCACGTGGAAGGGTAAAAAAAGGCGAAGTCTATAACGCATTGGTAGTTAGAACTCGAAAAGGTGTTCGTCGGCCGGATGGTTCAGTGATACGTTTTGATGGTAATGCAGCAGTAATTTTGAATAATAACTTACAACCATTAGGTACCCGTATTTTTGGCCCAGTAACACGTGAGCTTAGAGGTGAAAAATTTATGAAAATTATTTCTTTAGCTCCTGAAGTATTGTAAGGCGGAAATATGCAAAAACTTAAAAAAGGTGATGACGTAATAATCCGTACCGGTAAGGACAAAGGTAAAAGCGGACGGATCACTGCTATATTGAAAAATGATAAAGTTTTGGTTGAAGGTATAAATCAAGTAAAGAAAACGCAGAAAGCGAATCCAAATACCGGAGTTTCTGGTGGTATTGTTGTAAAAGATATGCCTATTCATATTTCCAATGTTGGTTTGTATAATCCTGCGACAAAAAAAGCGGATCGTATTGGCTTTAGATTATTGGACGATGGAAAAAAAGTCAGATACTTTAAATCTACCAATCAAAATGTTGATAATTAGGGTTAAGGTGGATTATGGCCAGATTAAAAGAAACATATAAAGAAACTGTGCTTCCGGCTTTGATGAAGCAATTTGCATATAAATCTGTTATGCAAGCACCGAGAATAACTAAGATCACATTAAATATGGGTGTTAGCGGTGCAGTAACAGATAAAAAAGTGTTGCAGTCTGCTGTCGCAGATATGGAAAAAATTGCAGGGCAAAAACCCGTGGTAACTTTGGCAAGAAAGTCTATTGCTGGATTTAAAATACGTGACGATATGCCAATCGGTTGTAAAGTTACCTTGCGCAGTGACAGAATGTATGAGTTTTTGGATAGATTGATAAGTATATCCATTCCCAGAATACGTGACTTCAGGGGCTTGAGTCCAAAAAGTTTTGATGGACGTGGAAATTATTCAATGGGTGTTAAAGAGCAAATAATATTTCCTGAAATTGATTACGACAAAATTGATGTTTTAAGAGGCATGGATATTACCATTACTACGACAGCACGGACAAATGAAGAAGGTTTAGCTTTGCTGAAATTATTCAATTTCCCATTCAAAAGCTAAAAGGTTTGTTCATTATGGCAAAAAAATCAATGATCGCTCGTGAAGTAAAGAGAAAAAAATTAGTAAAAAAACTAAGTGTTAAGCGTGATGCTTTAAAAGAAGTGATTAGATGTCCAAATACGACTTTTGAAGATAAGGAATTAGCACAATTACAATTGCAAAAATTGCCACGAGATTCGAGCAAGTCCAGAGTCAGAAACCGTTGTAACTTAACTGGACGTCCGCATGGATATTATCGTAAGTTTGGCCTTAGCCGTAATAAGTTAAGAGAAGCCACAATGCGTGGCGACGTGCCTGGCTTAGTTAAAGCTAGTTGGTAATATCCGGTAGATCGAAGTTTGGAGAATTAAAATGAGTATGACAGATCCTGTTGCGGACATGCTAACACGAATTAGAAATGGTCAATCGGCTGGAAAGAAATTTATCATGCAACCGTCATCTAAATTAAAGGTGTCAATAGCAAAAGTGTTAAAAGAAGAAGGGTATATTACTGATTATAAAACTGAAATAATAGGTAATCATATCGAGATGACCATTGAGCTTAAATATTTTAAAGGTGTTCCAGTAATTGAAAACATTAAAAGAGTTAGTAGACCTGGATTACGCATCTATAAGTCTAAAGACGATTTGCCAAAAGTTCTCGGTGGTTTGGGTATTGCTATTGTTTCAACATCAAATGGTGTTATGACAGACCGTGCTGCCCGTGCCATTGGTCATGGTGGCGAAGTTATTTGTACCGTATGTTAATGTAGGCGTGTCATGTCAAGAATTGCAAAGGCCCCGATTACTATACCTAAGGGTGTAGATATAAAATTTGAAAATAACAATGTGACAGTTAAGGGCGTTAATGGTCAGTTATCTTTCAATATTCATTCATTAGTTAGTGTTGATATTGCGGAAAACGTTATTCAAATGACGTGGAATAAAGAAGACAAGGAAGCAACCGCCCAAGCTGGTACCGTACGTGCGATTGTTGGTAACATGGTCACAGGAGTTTCTGCTGGTTTTGAAAGAAAACTGACCTTGATTGGTGTAGGTTATAGAGCGCAAGCTAAAGATAGGGTTTTAAGTTTGGCCTTAGGATATTCACATCCAATCGATTTTGATATTCCTGCTGGTGTAACAATAGAAACTCCAACTCAAACAGAAATTGTTATTAAAGGAAGTGATAAGCAACAAGTTGGACAAGTCGCTGCTAAAATTAGGGCTTACCGTCCGCCTGAGCCTTATAAGGGCAAAGGCGTAAGATATGCTGATGAAAATGTTATCAAAAAAGAAGCTAAGAAAAAATAAGGTGGCGTGATGGAAAAAAAGCAAAGTCGTATGAAGCGCGCACTAAAACTGCGTTGCAAAATCAAAAAATTAAAAGCCATCCGCTTATCGGTTCATAAAACATCTCAGCATATTTATGCACAGATCATTAGTGGTGATGGCTGTAACACTTTAGTTAGTGCGTCAACAACACAATCTGACATTAAGTCACTTCTAAAAAACACTGATAATGTGCAAGCAGCAATTGAGGTTGGTAAACACATCGCCCAAAAAGCTTTGGCTGCGGGAATTACTGAGGTGGCTTTTGATAGATCAGGTTTTAAATATCATGGTCGTGTGAAAGCATTGGCTGATGCTGCTCGTGAAGTTGGCTTGAAGTTTTAGGAGAATAAAATGTCTACAGCACCTGCTCAAGGCAGTACAGATGGCTTGCAAGAAAAACTTGTAAATGTAAGACGGGTAGCCAAAGTTGTAAAGGGTGGTCGGGTTTTTGGATTTACCGCATTGACAGTGGTAGGTGACGGTGCTGGGCGAGTTGGCTACGGTGTTAGCAAAGCTCGTGAAGTACCTATTGCAATTCAAAAATCTTTAGAACAAGCCCGTAAAAATATGCGTAAAGTATCATTGAAAGGTGACACTTTACAATATCCGATCATGAATACAACTGGTGCTGCAAAAGTTTATATGCAGCCAGCCTCTGAAGGTACCGGCATTATCGCTGGTGGTGCAATGCGGGCAGTTTTCGAAGTTGTTGGTGTCCATAATGTACTGGCAAAATGTATTGGGACGAATAATCCAATCAATGTTGTCCGGGCAACCATCAATGGTTTAACTGGCATGCACAATATCAACCAGATAGCCGCCAAACGTGGATTATCTGTTGATCAAATTATCGGATAACTATGATGGCTACAAAAAAACTTAGTGTAACAATGGTAAAGAGCAAGTTTGGTCGATTACCAAATCACCAAGCTTGTCTAAATGGATTAGGCTTGCGTAAGATGCATCAAACTGTTGAAGTTCTAAACACACCAGAAAACAGGGGCATGATTAAAAAGTTATCGTATATGCTAAAAGTTGAGGAAATATAATGTTTCTTAATACAATTAAGTCAAGTGAAGGAACTAGAAAGAAATCCAAGCGTGTTGGTAGGGGTATTGGATGTACTTTAGGAAAAACCTGCGGTAGAGGGCATAAGGGTCAAAAAGCCAGAAGTGGTGGTTTCCATAAAGTCGGTTTTGAAGGTGGTCAGATGCCGTTACAGCGTCGATTGCCTAAAGTAGGTTTCACATCCAGATCAGGAAAATATTCTGCAGAAGTACGTTTAAGTGAATTGAATAATTTTGATACCGATGTAATTGACTTAAAGCTTCTTATTTACGCTAACGTAGTTCCTGCATTTACAAAAATTGCAAAAATTATTAAATCTGGTGAAGTCATTAAGCCCTTAACAATAATAGGTATAAAAGTTACTTCAGGGGCAAAGGAAGCCATTGAAGCTGTTGGTGGGAAAATAGAGGCTTAAGAAAGTGAACACTTCAAGACTGCAAATGAACAATAAATCTGGTAATTACTCTGAACTTAAAGCAAGGTTATTGTTTGTGTTGGGTGCATTTGTAGTATATAGGGTTGGGGCGCACATTCCTGTCCCTGGTATTGATCCTAAGGCATTGGCAATAATGTTTGAACAGCAAAGCGGATCTATTTTAGACATGTTCAACATGTTTTCTGGTGGTGCATTGATGAGGTTAAGTTTGTTTGCCCTAGGTATCATGCCATATATTTCAGCCTCAATCATTATGCAGTTGATGACGGTTGTTATTCCGTCAATGGAGCAGATGAAGAAAGAGGGCGAAGCAGGTAGAAGAAAAATTTCACAATTTACCCGTTATGGAACAGTTGTGCTTGCCACATTTCAAGCTATCGGCATCTCGTTTGCTTTACAAAACCAATCTGCCGGTGGGCTTTCGGTTGTTTTAAATCCAGGAATTGGATTTGTCGCAGTAACGACCATTACTTTGGTAACTGGTACAGTTTTTTTGATGTGGTTAGGTGAGCAAGTTACTGAGCGGGGAATTGGTAATGGAATATCAATGATAATCTTCGCAGGAATTGTATCAGGATTGCCAAAAGCTGTAGGGGGAACTCTAGAACTTGCCAGAACCGGGGAAATGAACGGTGCATTTATTATTCTTCTTTTCTTGTTATCTGTAGGTGTTACTGCATTAGTTGTGTTTGTTGAAAGAGGACAAAGAAGAATTCTTATTAATTATCCTAAACGCCAAGAAGGTCGTAAGCTTTATGCGGCTCAAAGCAGTTTTTTGCCGTTAAAAATAAATATGGCCGGGGTTATTCCTCCTATCTTTGCTTCAAGTATTATCTTATTTCCCGCAACCATTGCTGGTTGGTTTGGTAATGCCGAGGGTTTTAACTGGCTGCAGGATATAGCGACTATGCTATCTCCTGGCCAACCCGTTTACGTAATGCTTTATGCATCGGCTATCATTTTTTTCTGTTTTTTTTATACGGCTTTGGTATTTAATTCTAAAGAAACTGCAGATAATTTAAAAAAATCAGGTGCATTTTTGCCTGGAATACGGCCTGGTTTGCAGACTAGTATGTATATTGATAAGGTTATGACTAGACTAACTTTGACAGGTGCATTTTACATAACTTTGGTGTGTTTGTTACCAGAGTTTTTAATCGTGTATTGGAACGTGCCGTTTTATTTTGGTGGTACTTCATTGCTAATAATTGTCGTGGTTGTTATGGATTTCATCTCTCAAATGCAGACTCATGTTATGTCTCAGCAATATGAAGGCCTAATGAAGAAAGCTAATTTAAAAAAATGATCTATTGTAAGAACAATTAGGAGTAAGTAGTGAAAGTTCGAGCATCTGTAAAAAAAATTTGTAGAAATTGTAAAATTGTTAAAAGAAACGGTGTTGTAAGAGTTATTTGCCTAGACGGTAGACATAAACAGCGGCAAGGTTGATTTTATTGTTTTTTATTTCTTTTGTGCTAAAATTCGGCACTTTACTTTAGAATATTTACTCAGGGGAGTATCTGAATGGCTCGTATTGCCGGGATCAATGTACCAGATCATAAGCATGCAGTTATAGCATTAACAGCGATTTATGGAATTGGCCGTCAAACTGCTTCTGATATTTGCACAGAAGTTGGTATCCTGCCTTCTATTAAAATTAAAGAATTAACAGAAGAACAGTTGGAAACTATTCGTGGTGTTGTTTCTAAAATGACTGTTGAAGGTGATCTTCGGCGTGAAGTCTCAATGAATATTAAACGCTTAATGGACTTAGGTTGTTATCGTGGAATCAGGCATCGTAGAGGTCTTCCATTAAGAGGCCAGCGAACCAGAACGAATGCTAGGACAAGAAAAGGTCCGCGTAAACCAATTAGAAAATAAAATTCCTTAAGAGAAATAGTTATGGCAAGTCCAAATCGTTCTAGAAAACGTATAAAAAAAGAAGTTGCTGATGGTATCGTCCATGTTCACGCTTCTTTTAACAATACTATAATTACAATAACTGACAGAAAGGGAAATGCTCTGTCTTGGGCCACTTCAGGTGGTTCCGGTTTTCGAGGGTCGAGAAAAAGCACACCATTTGCCGCCCAAGTTGCTGCTGAAAAAGCTGGTGTAATTGCGCAAGAATTTGGTATGAAAAATTTAGATGTTTTGGTTAAAGGGCCGGGTCCTGGACGTGAGTCAGCCGTAAGATCTTTGAATAATCTTGGTTTCAAGATCAACAATATTATTGATGTCACTCCCATTCCTCATAATGGTTGCCGACCACCTAAGAAACGCCGCGTTTAAAGAATTTGGAGTATTAATATGGCAAGATACCTAGGCCCTACCTGTAAATTGAGTCGGAGAGAAGGTGCCGATCTACTTTTGAAAAGTAGAGGCAAATCATTAGAAGGAAAGTGTAAATTAGATCAAAAGCCTGGTCAGCATGGTACTAAGCGAGCTAGAAATTCTGATTACGCTATACAATTACGAGCTAAACAACGTCTCCGTAGAATCTACGGTGTTTTAGAAAAACAGTTTAGAAATTATTATAAAATTGCAGACATGAAAAAGGGTGCAACAGGTGAAAACTTGCTGAATCTACTTGAGTCTAGGCTAGACAACGTAGTTTATCGTATGGGTTTTGCTTCTACTAGAGCAGAAGCTCGACAACTTGTAAGCCATAAATCCATAGAAGTAAATGGAAGTCCACTCAATATACCATCCTATCAAATCGTTCCTGGTGATGTTGTTAGTATTCGCGAAAAATCAAAAAAGCAACAGAGAATAGTTGATGCCTTAGCAATAACGGAACAATATGGTTTTCCAGTTTGGGTTGAAGTAAATTCAAAGGAGATGAAAGGTACTTTTAATTCATTGCCAGATCGTGTTGATTTGGGTAGCGATATAAATGAACAATTAGTAGTTGAGCTTTACTCAAAATAATTAAATTCGAGGGATATAAATGCAGAATTCCATTTCTGGCTTATTGAAGCCTCGTCTTGTCGAGGTTGTAAATAAAACCCCTAATCATTCAAGAATAGTGATTGAGCCGCTCGAACGGGGTTTTGGCCATTCGCTCGGTAATGCTTTAAGACGAGTTTTATTGTCTACGATACCTGGTTGTGCTGTAACTGACGTAGAGATTGAAGGTGTTCTTCATGAATACACAACAATCGAAGGTGTGCAGGAAGACGTTATCGACATAATGTTAAATCTAAAAAAATTGGCAGTTATTCTTCATTCTAAAGATGAAGTTGAGCTGATATTAACAAAAATTGGTGCTGGCAGGGTCATTGCTGGTGATATTACGTTGCCGCATGATGTAGAAATCGTTAACCCTGATCTAATAATTGCTAATTTGACTCAGTCAGGTGTTTTAAATATGAAGCTGAGGGTTTGCCGTGGCCGTGGTTATGAACCTGTAAGTGTGCGTAAGTCTATGCTAAATTACAATGCTCCTGTTATGGGTGCTTTACAGCTAGATGCCTCATATAGCCCTATAGTAAAGGTTTCATATCAAGTTGAGAGCACACGTGTAGAACAGCGAACAAACTTAGATAAGTTGATTATTGAATTGGAAACAAATGGAACTGTTGATCCAGAAGAAACTATCAAATTGGCTGCAACAATATTGCATGAGCAATTGTCGGTTTTTGTTGATTTCGAAAAAGTAAATGATCAGCTTGAAGAAGAAAAAATTGAAGTTGAAGAAATATTTGAACCCGTATTACTTCGCCCAGTTGACGATCTTGAGTTGACAGTCCGTTCAGCGAATTGTTTAAAAGCTGAGAACATTTTTTATATTGGTGATCTTATCCAGCGCACGGAAGTGGAGTTATTAAAAACACCAAATCTTGGAAAAAAATCACTCACTGAAATTAAAGACATACTCGCTCTAAAAGGGTTATCACTCGGTATGCGCTTGGAAAACTGGCCGCCTGATAATCTTGCAGATCAATCCCACTCAATAACGCATTAATTTTATTAGGTCATCTTAATAATGAGACACCGTAAATCTGGTAGAAAATTTAATATGAATAGCAGCCATCGTAAGGCTCTATTCAGTAATATGATTAATTCTCTGTTTAAATATGAATTAATTAAAACAACTTTGCCTAAAGCAAAAGAATTGAGGGGTTTTGCTGAGCCTTTAATTACAATGGCTAAAGATGACAATGTAGCCAAAAGACGCTTAGCATTTGCGAAATTACGTGACCGTGAGATTGTAACTAAATTATTTAATGAATTAGGTCCACGATATAAAAATAGACCCGGCGGCTATCTGCGTATTATGAAGTGTGGGTTTAGATCTGGTGATGACACGCCAATGGCCTATGTTGAATTAGTAGACAGACCAGAATAATCCCCAGCTAAGCAATAAAGTTTGTAATCAATACAGTTTATGCACAAAAGTTAAACAAACGTATCGAGTAACGGAATCCGTTAAATTAAAGAAACCGTTATGTTCATCGAGCCTATGTTAAGCCAGCATCTCGCCTTGAGATGCATGCATCCTTACCTAGGGAGATGCTGGAAAAAAATTGGAAGCCTAGAAGCCTGCCGGACTTTCCGGAGGCAAACCTCAGCATTTGGTATAATAGCAACCAATTTTGACACCCAATCAAAGAATATCTATGGCCACATCCAATATGGCCTATCAGCGCACACGATTACCCACAACTCAAATCAAGTGGCATAAACCGCTTTGCCGACTTCAATGCCGACAGCATAATGCCGTACTTTCTCCATGCCTTCCCAAATCGCCTTGGGTCCCGGCTTGCCATCGGATTTGCGGCCTAAAAAACCGCCCAGGCGGGCGACCAGCCGCACCCTTTCGCCCAGCGGCG
>Ga0247840_10001723_pt1 | contig 41656 bp, 42 predicted proteins | sample LaCruzMarch2015__FD_192404 | JGI IMG/M metagenome (GOLD analysis project Ga0247840, IMG submission 192404) | Freshwater microbial communities from meromictic Lake La Cruz, Castile-La Mancha, Spain - LaCruzMarch2015_17m | ecosystem: Environmental > Aquatic > Freshwater > Lake | place: Spain... | reverse complement strand
CTCTCCCTCGTATTAATTTAATAATTTAAATTATATACAATTCGGTAGCTTTTTTCTAATAAAGTAGGGAATTTTGTTTGCCATAAACTATCCTTTTTAGTTTACCAGTAACAATAGCAGGGCGAATATTTAGTAAGTATCTTGATGAAGGGAAAAACACGCACATTATAGCTAAGAAATACGAAAAGCGATTACGTAAAATTATTCAACCTTTTTAAGTTAATATATATGGTAATAAGGACAATCTCACTTAAAATATATTTATATTATGGGTAGTTTAATTCTACTTAAATAAATATTGTAGGTGAGTATATGCCAAATGGTAATTCATCTAACGATAAAGTGGAAGTAGTTTACAGTAGTGGCGAGTATGATTTTCAAAGTCTAATTGAAAAAGCATTTAAAATATATCTAAAGACAGGTAGTTATTTATCAGACAAAGGAGAGGTGTCGAAATGACCTCACATGATAATAACTACAAAATTTTTAATGTTGGTATTTATTTAAGACTTTCGAGGGAAGATGATCTATCAGGAGTAAGCGAGAGCATACAAAATCAAAGGGATTTTTTGACAAGGTATGTAATTCAAAATGGTTGGAATGTTGCAGGTGTATATGCTGATGACGGATACAGTGGCACTAATTTTGAGCGTCCAGAGTTTAAAAGGTTGATTTGTGATATAGAATCAGGTAAAATTAATTGTGTTGTTACTAAGGACTTGTCGAGGCTTGGTAGGGATTATATTATGACAGGGCATTATCTTGAAAAATACTTCCCTGAAAATCAAGTAAGATATATTGCTGTCAATGATGGTATAGACACATTCGAGGATAATAGTAATAATGATATGAGCCCTTTTCGTTCCGTTATAAATGATATGTATGCAAAGGATATTTCGAAAAAAGTAAGAACTGCATTACATACTCAAAAATTAAACGGTAATTTTATTGGCTCTGTGCCTCCATATGGATATATAAAAGCCCCTGATAATAAACACAAGTTAATTATTGACACTAAAACCGCAGAGGTTGTAAAACGAATTTATGAAATGTTTATTGAGGGGAAAACAAAATTGGGAATTGCTAATCAATTATCCGCAGAGGGAGTGTTAACTCCGTCACAAAGCAAAAACCTAAAAGCAACACAGAAAAGGCATAAAGGCATATGGAACGAGGTTATTATAAATAGAATTTTAACCAATCCCACTTATATCGGAAATCTAACCCAAAACAGGGCAAAGAAAATAAATTACAAGGTCAATGCAAAAGTAAATCTATCAAGTGACAAATGGATTATTGTGGAGAATACGCATGAGCCTATTATTTCAGTAGATGATTTTAACCTTGTTCAACAAATAATGTCTAAAAAGGGTTATGTGAAAAAAGATAATAAGCCTGCCCATCTGTTAACCGGCATAGTAAAATGTGGCGATTGTAACGGTGCAATGACATTTTCAAAAGAAAGCCCAACGAGAACATATATTGTTTGTTCTACTTGGCGAAAACACGCAAAATTAGGATTGTGTACATCTCATTGTATTAGAGAAAGTTATGTTGAGGAACAGGTCATAACGGCTTTAAGAGGAACAGCAATCAATCTAGATAAGAATAGGATTATAGATAATACCGCTAAAAGCACTAACCAAAACTTATCATTAGAAAATGATATTAAAGAGTTGGATGTTCAATTAGAACAAATCAAAAGTGTTATTGCTAACCTCTATATGGATAAAGTAAAAGGAGTTATAAGCGAGAATGATTTTATGGATATGTCTGCAAATTTTGGGTCAGAACGTGAGAAAATATCAAAGCAAATACAACGTATTCAAGATACAATTAATCATAGACAGAAACTTGAAAACAATAATGATACTATATTGGCTATGCTTGAAAAATTTCTGACCTTTGAGGATATAGACAGAACAACACTTGCAATACTTGTAGATAAGGTTGAGATATTTAATAATAAACAAATTAAAATTCATTTTAATTTTCATATATAAAAACCTTGTGCAAAATAAATTCCGCAGGAGTGGATTTTGAAACAGCAGCTCAGCTTGGTTTAAAGGTAATTTGGGCATTATCGTTGCCAGGTAATGTTGCCCCTATAACCGCAGGAATCATAATAACAGATACAATACTCAATTTATTAGAAGAACTGGGGGTGTAGCATTTGGATTTTTGTAATTGCAATATAGGGTTTGCACTAACTGGTTCGTTTTGCACGATTTCAAGCGTAATACCAAGAATTGAGGACCTTGTTAGGTTTGGCGCAAATGTAACGCCCATAATGTCTGAAATGACATATTCGACAGATACTCGTTTTGGGAGGGCAAGTGATTTTATTGATACAATCGAGGAAATATGCAATAAAAAGATAATATGCTCTATTAACGCCGCAGAACCCATTGGCCCAAAAAACCTTCTTGATGCGCTAATAATTGCTCCTTGTACGGGGAATACGCTTTCAAAGCTTGCAAATGGAGTTAATGACACCTGCGTAACAATGGCGGCAAAAGCAAGCCTACGTAATAAAAAACCTATAATTATTGGGATATCAACTAACGACGGTTTAGGAGTATGTGCAAAAAATATTGGCTTGCTACTTAATAGTAAAAATATATATTTTGTTCCATTTAGTCAAGACGACCCAATACAAAAGTCAAATTCTGTTGTGGCAAAAATGGAGCTTATAACACCAACGTTAATTAACGCCTTACAGGGTGAACAAATACAGCCAATATTGGTTTAATACTAATACTAATTTCAATGTTTTAGATTGAAATTAGTATAATGGCTAACAAAATTTTGTTAGCCATTTCTAATTTAATCAAAATATGCTTTTAATTGCCACGATTTATTTTTAGCCTTTGGGCTATAATAAATTTTGAGAGGTGATAAAAATGAAAAAAAAGCTAATTGCATTAACAACAGTTGGAGCCTTGCTAATTTCGACTTCGGTTTTCGCTTCAACATATACTGTTTTAAAAGGCGATTCGATGTGGAAAATTGCTGTTAAATTTCAAACTGGGCTTAGCGAAATTATCTCTGCTAATCCTCAGATTTCAAACCCAGCATTAATATATCCAAATCAGAAAATAACTATACCAGAAAAAAACACACAGGTTCAAAATTATGAAATGCAGGTTGTAAACTTGGTTAATTCTGAAAGAGCAAAGCAAGGATTAGGTGCACTTGCAAATAATTGGGAGCTTCAAAGGGTAGCTGAAACTAAAGCAAGGGATTTAACGGACAAGAATTATTTCTCTCATACGTCGCCAACTTATGGTTCTCCTTTTGATATGATGAAAAGCTTTGGTATCAAATATAGCTCAGCAGGAGAAAACATTGCAAAGGGGCAAAGAACACCACAAGAGGTTATGACTGCATGGATGAATAGCTCTGGTCATAGGGCAAATATACTAAATTCAAGCTATACACAAATTGGTGTCGGTTATGATTCAAGGTCAAATAGCTGGGTTCAAATGTTTATAAGACCATAATTAATAAGAGTCACTCATTAAGACAGTATGAGTGGCTCTTATTTGTATATAAAATATTTACATTTAAGATATATTTTGGTATAATATATCATGAGGTGAAAAAATGAAAAGATTTATGCCAAATATATATGTGAATTGCATAGAAGATATAGATATTAAAATGCTTAAAGCACAGGGAATCCGTGTGTTTATTTTAGATATAGATAATACGCTTGTTCCAACAAGCACAAAAGAGCCAACCAAAAGTGTTATAGATTGGATTGAAAAAGTAAAAAATGAAGGTATAAAGGTATGCCTTGTTTCAAATAATTCTAAAAAAAGAGTTATGGGGTTTAATAAAAAATTAAATTTATTTGTAATATATAGAGCGTTTAAGCCACTTAAAAGAAAATTCCAGTTGGTAGCAAAAAAATATGGTGTCAGCGCAAAAGAAGTTTGTGTTGTGGGTGACCAAATATTTACTGATATTTGGGGCGCAAACAGAGCTAAAATGATGTCCGTTTTAGTCTTGCCAGTATCTACTATTGAAGGAGTAGGCATAAAGCTAAAAAGATATATTGAAAACATAGTTATTAACAAAATTAAAATACAATCATTTGCGCTAATAGGTAATCCTGTAAAGCATAGCTTATCACCTATTTTACATAATACGGTATATGATTATTATAGAATAAATGCTGAGTACATTTTAAATTGCGTAGAGGATACTGAAATTGGGCTAATAATTGAAAGGTTTAAGCAAACTGGTGTAAAGGGTTTTAACATTACAGTGCCACATAAACAGAATATAATGCCATTTATTGATGAAATTTCGCAGGACGCAAAACAGATAGGTGCAGTTAATACAGTGAAAATTATAAATTGCAAGCTGTTTGGCTATAATACTGACGGTGACGGTTTTTTAAGGCAGTTAAAAGGCGATGAAATTAATGTCAAAAACAGCAAAATTAAAATAGTTGGCGCAGGTGGCTCGACGATGTCTATCGTCTATGCACTTGTGAATGCTGGTTGTAAAGAAGTTTTACTTTACAACCGTACAGTCGAAAACGCACAAAAAATAGCAAGTAAATTTAGCAATGTAACTGCATTATCGATTGATGAATTTGTTGCCTCGAATTGTGATATACTAATAAATACAACCTCGGTTGGGTTATCACCTAATAACGATAAATCACCAGTAGCTAATTTAGAGGGAATATCACCAAAAACAGTAGTATATGACCTAATTTATAGCCCACCGATAACTCGATTTATGCAAATGGCAATGCAAAAAGGTTGCAGGGCTCATAATGGATACAAAATGCTTATTTATCAAGGGTTAATTGCAGACGAAATTTGGTTTGGTAGGAAGTTAATTATAAATAAGCTTGTAAATAAGATAATAAAAGAATTAGAAAAAGGTGTATAATGAATATTATTAAATTTGGCACAGCAGGCAGCCCAGACCAATTTCATGAGCAAGGTGGAAAATCATCACTTGAAATGCCGAAATTTCTTAGAGATTTAGGGCTTAATGCATACGAATATCAATGTGGCAGAGGCGTGAAAATATCACAAGAGGGTGCTGAAAATTTAGGTGAGCATGCAAAGAAAAATGGAATAAGTTTAAGCATACATGCCCCATACTTTACCAATATTTCAAGCGATGAACAGGAAAGAATAGATAAGTCGATTGATTATATTATGCAAAGCGTAAACGCAGCAAAGCAAATGGGTGCAACAAGAGTAGTTGTGCACATGGGAAGTATTCCAAAGTATGTTACCAGACGAGAGGCGCTTAAAACATCAAAAGATACAATGCGCCGTGCACTTTTGGAAATGGACAATGCAGGCTGTGGAAATATTACATTATGCCCCGAAACTATGGGTAAATTAGGGCAAATGGGCACGCTTGAAGAGGTTTTAGAGCTGTGCAAAATGGACGAGCGACTTATTCCTACAATTGACTTTGGACACTTAAATTCAAGAGGGCTTGGAAGCCTTGTAAATATGGAGGATTTTGAAGCTATAATTGATGATATAGAAAACAAATTAGGAAAATATAGAGTGGAAAATTTCCACAGCCATTTTAGCAAGATAGAGTTTACAAAAAGTGGCGAAAAAAGGCATACGATTTTTAGCGATGAGGAATGGGGTCCTGAATTTGCACCACTTTCAATTGTTCTTGCAAAACGCAATTTAACACCAACAATAATTTGTGAATCGGCAGGGACACAAGCGATTGATGCACTTATAATGAAAGATTTATACGAAAAAGCAAAGGAGGAATTACAATGAGGATAATGGTTATAAATGGCCCGAACCTTAATATGTTAGGGCAAAGAGAGGTGCAAACCTATGGAAGCACTACCCTTGAAGACATAAACGAGAGCATAACCTTAACTGCTGATGTTTTAGACGCTACGGTTGACTTTTTTCAATCAAATTGCGAGGGCGAAATAATTGATGCAATTCATAAATGCAAGGGTAGTTATGACGGCATAATCATAAATGCAGGGGCATACACGCATTATAGCTATGCAATTCGTGATGCTATACCAATTCCTGAAATTCCAGTAGTTGAAGTTCACATTTCTAATATACACGCTCGTGAGGAATTTCGCCATAATTCTGTAATTGCACCTGTGTGTAGTGGTCAAATTTGTGGCTTTGGCGCAAACAGCTACATACTTGCGATGTATGCACTTCGTAGCATTGCGGAGCAGGATAAATGAGCATTTCCAAAATTAGAGTTGAACTTGAAAAACATGAGCTTGACGGTGTTATAATTACTTCAAAACAAAACCGCAGGTATATAAGCCGTTTTACTGGCAGTGATGGAATTATTTTAATAACATTAAATGGCGCATTTTTGTTTGTTGATGGCAGATATACCATACAGGCAGGGCTTGAAACTGATGGCTTTGAAATAATTGAGTTTAAAGAAAGCCCATTCAAGCTTCTTAGTGAGTTTAGTCTTAAAAATTTAGGCTTTGAGGATAAAATGTTATCCTTTAGTAATTATAAATCATTAAAAGAAGCGTTGCCAAATACTGCACTTCATAGCTGTTCGTGGCTTTTTACCGAGCTTCGCATTATTAAAACTGATGATGAGCTTAACAAAATAAAAAAAGCAGCAAAGGTTTCTGACCTTGCGTTTTCACATATTTTAAATTTTGCAAAGCAAGGTATGACGGAAATTGAGGTAGCGGTTGAATTGGAATTTTTTATGCGCAAAAATGGTGCAGAGGGCGTTTCTTTTGATACAATAGTTGCCTCAGGTGAGCGTAGCGCTCTTCCGCACGGTGAGCCAACCGATAGGAAAATTAGGTTAGGTGATATTCTTTTGATGGATTTTGGCTGTATTGTTGATGGATATTGTAGTGATATGACTCGAACGGTTGCGATAGGTGAAATTTCCGAGGAAAAGCGAAATATATATGAAACTGTAAAAAAAGCACAGCAAACAGGCTTAGACGCAATTAAAAATGGACAAGCCTGCAAGGGTGTAGATGGATTAGCACGAGAGGTTATAGAAAACTCTGGCTATGGGACATCCTTTACTCATGCACTTGGTCATGGTGTTGGAATGGAGGTTCACGAGGAGCCACGCCTTTCACCAAAGGCAACCGAAACCCTTAAAACAGGTATGGTTGTAACTGTAGAACCTGGTATTTATATAAGAGATTTATGTGGAGTTAGAATAGAAGATTTGGTCTGTGTAACTGAAAAAGGATACACAAATTTCACTTCTTCAACAAAAGAGCTTATAATATTATGAAAGTTTTGCTTGAAATTTTTTGGTTTTTAGTTTAAACTATACTATGAATACTAAATTATGGAGGTATTTCCAATGATATCAGCAGGAGATTTTAGAAACGGTGTAACTTTTGAACTTGATAATAACGTATACCAAATAGTAGATTTCCAACACGTTAAGCCTGGTAAGGGTGCGGCGTTTGTTAGAACTCGTCTTAAAGACGTTATTAATGGTTCAACAGTTGAAAAAACATTCCGTCCAACGGACAAAATGCCAAAGGCACATATTGAGCGTAGAGATTTACAGTATCTTTATAATGATTCTGGTTTGTTCTATTTTATGGACTTAGAAACATTCGAGCAGCTTCCACTTAATGAAAACCAGCTTGGTGATGCACTTAAATTTGTTAAAGAAAATGATATGGTTCGTATTCTCTCGCACAATGGCAACGTATTTGGCGTTGAGCCACCAAACTTTGTAGAGCTTGAGATTACTGAAACAGAGCCAGGTGTTAAAGGTGATACAGCACAGGGCGCAACAAAACCAGCTACACTTGAAACAGGTGCAACAATTTATGTTCCTTTGTTTATCAACCAAGGTGATAAAATCCGCATAGATACCCGTACAGGTGAATATATGGAAAGAGCATAATTTTTGTAAAACTGCAAATAATATCTATGGGCGTGGTCGCCTAATAAAATAAATGGAGGAATTACTTATATGTCTATAATATCAGAAAAAGTTTCATATCTTCGTGGTCTTGCAGAGGGAATGAAGATTGATGTAAACACAAACGAAGGTAAATTATTTACAGAAATGATTAGCGTTTTAGGGGAAATAGCAGACGATATTGATTACTTAGAGGATTCACAGGACGAACTTTTTGACAGAGTTTTTGATTTGGAAGACGATGTTTATGAAGAAGAAGACGATGAAGACTATGATGATGAAGATGAGCCATTTTCAGTAAAATGCCCAGTATGCAAAGAAGAATTCTTTGTTGATGAGGACGATCTTGAAAGTGAAGAAGATATTGCTTGCCCTAACTGTGGACAAGTTGTAGAGCTTGAATTTGAATGTGAATGTGGCTGCGATTGTGATTGCGACGAAGAATAAAATTTAAAGGGAGCGTACGCTCCCTTTCTTCACAACTTTTAATAGGAGGAAGAGTAAATGCCGTATATCATTGCACTAATTGTAATAATTATTGACCAATATACTAAAGCACTTGCAGTTACTAAGCTTGCAAAAGGTAGCGTGCCATTAATTAACAACGTGTTCCATTTAACCTATGTAGAAAACACAGGTGCGGCCTTTGGTATTATGCAAAACAGCAATACTATTTTTATAATTTTAATTGCTTTAATACTCCTTGCAATAATATTTGCATTACATAAGTATAAGCCGAGTCAAAAGCTTATACAAATTTGTGCTGGGCTTATTATTGGTGGAGCAATTGGCAACCTAATAGATAGGCTGTTTCGTGGCTTTGTTGTTGATTTTTTTGATTTTCGTTTAATAAATTATCCTGTTTTTAACATAGCAGATTCCTGCGTGGTAGTTAGCTCGATAATCTTTTGTGTATATATTTTATTCTTTGATAAAAAGGATGATAATAATAGTGCAGACATTTAATTTAGTTGCTACAGGAGAAGTAAGAATTGATAAATTTATAAGTGATGAAATAGAAAGCATTTCAAGGTCATACGCACAAAAGCTAATTGAAGATAATTTTGTTTTGGTTGATGGTAAAAAAGTTAAATCAAAATACAAATTAAAAGAGGGGCAAAGCATTGTAATAAACGTGCCTATTCCGCAAAAGTTAGATGTTATAGCCGAGGATATAAAGCTTGATATTGTGTATGAGGATGCACACCTTATTGTTGTTAACAAGCCACAGGGAATGGTTGTGCACCCTGCCGCAGGCAATTATACTGGAACACTTGTAAACGCACTAATTCGGCATTGTGGGGATTCTCTTTCCCAAATTAACGGAGTTGTGCGCCCTGGTATTGTTCACCGAATAGACAAAGATACAAGTGGACTTTTGCTTGTTGCAAAGGATAATAAAACCCATATTGGTTTATCTGCTCAAATAAAGGAACATTCGCTAACCAGAAAATACATAGCTATTGTTCACGCAAATATAAAAGCAGATAGTGGCACGATAGATGCGCCGATTGGTAGGCACTGGGGCAATAGGAAAAAGATGTGTATAACAGATAGAAATTCAAGAAATGCAGTAACACATTATACCGTTTTACAGCGTTTCGGAAATTATACTTTTGTAGAGTGCAAGCTTGAAACAGGCAGAACACACCAAATAAGAGTTCATATGGCAAGCATAGGACACCCTATTTTAGGCGATAAGGTTTATGGATTAAAAAAAGAGAAGTATAACCTTGTAGGTCAGCTTCTTCACGCAAAGCTTTTAGGCTTTATTCACCCTATTACTAATGAATATATGGAGTTTGAAACTGAAGTACCACAAAGGTTTCAGAAATTTCTATAAAATTTGCAAAAAAATGTAGACAAGCTATAATAAATAATGTATAATAATATAAATTTATATTACCTTTAAATTAGTCCCGTGTGGCTGATAAGGTGCTAAAACAGGAGTATCCAAAATAAGGGATACTTATGTAATTATGCAGTTTTACCTTATCTGTCATCTGGCGGGTAGGGTTTTTTTTATGAGGAGGACATTTATGAGCCATAAAGCAGTAGTTCTTGATGAACAATCAATGGTTAGGGCGATTAACCGTATTGCGTATGAAATTATTGAAAAAAATCATGGCGTGGATAATGTTGTTATAGTCGGAATACAGCGTCGTGGAGTGCCAATTGCAAAAAGAATTGCCTCGAAAATAAATTCTGTGGAAAATTCAAATGTGCCAGTTGGAATTTTAGATATAACCTTGTATAGAGATGATTTATCAACCCTGTCAACGCACCCAATAATAAAGGGTACAGACATTCAGTTTACAATGGAGGGTAAGACAGTCGTGCTTGTAGATGATGTTTTGTACACAGGCAGGACTATTCGTGCGGCAATTGATGCAATAATTGACCTTGGAAGACCAAATATGATACAGCTTGCAGTTTTGATAGATAGAGGCCACAGGGAACTGCCTATTTGTGCAGATTATAGAGGCAAAAATATACCAACATCAAAAACAGAGATTGTTCATGTTTCTGTTGAGGAAATAGATGGTGAAAATAAAGTTACGATAAGTGAGGGATGCAGGAATGCTTGATGGTCATAAGGATTTATTAGGGTTAAAGGATTTTACACCAAAGCAAATTGAGGAAATATTAGAAACAGCAAAAACAATGAAATACGTTCTTTCACAAAAAAACAAAAGAACAGCACATTTGCAAGGGAAATCTATCGTAACACTTTTTTATGAAAACAGCACTCGCACACGTCTATCATTTGAGCTTGCAGCAAAATATATGAGCGCATTTGCTTCTAATGTTACATCATCGGGCAGTAGTGTTGCAAAGGGTGAAACCTTAATTGATACTGCACGCACCATTGATGTTATGGGAACAGATGTAATTGTTATGCGCCACGGAATGTCTGGTGCACCTCACCTTATAGCTGAAAATGTTAAGGCAAGCGTTATAAACGCAGGTGACGGAATGAACGAACACCCAACTCAAGCACTTTTAGATCTTTTCACAATGCAAGAAAAAAAGGGTAAAATTAAGGGCTTAAAGGTTGCAATAGTTGGCGATATAGCACATAGCAGGGTTGCAAGAAGTAATATTTGGGCGCTTACCAAAATGGGCGCAGAGGTTTCTGTTGGCGCACCAGCAACACTAATACCAGCAGATTTAGAAAAAACAGGCATAAATGTTTACAACAGCGTGCAAGAAGCAATAGTTGATGCAGATGTTGTAATGGGGCTACGCATACAGTCAGAGCGTCAAAAAAGTGGGCTTTTCCCATCTAACCGTGAATATTCAAGGTTTTTTGGCATAGACCCAAAGCGCCTTACTCTTGCAAAGCTAGATGCACTACTGCTTCACCCAGGTCCAGTTAACCGTGGGGTAGAGCTTTCAAGCATGGTAGTTGATGGCAATTCGTCGCTAATTGATGAACAGGTTACAAACGGAGTTGCAATTCGTATGGCTGTTCTATATTTGTTCACAAGAGGGGGAAATGACGAATGAGGATTTTAATTAAAAACGGACGAGTAATTGACACAAAAAATAATGTTGATGATGTTTTAGATATTTTAATAGAAAATGGCGTAATATCAGAAATAGATAAAAATCTTGATTATAAAGGCGCAGATATTGAAGAAATTGATGCAACAGGAAAGATAGTTGCACCAGGCTTAATTGATATGCACTGTCACCTTAGAGAGCCTGGGCAAGAGTACAAAGAGGATATTGAATCCGGCACGAGGAGTGCAGCGAAAGGTGGTTTTACATCTGTTGCGTGTATGCCGAACACAAACCCTGTAATCGATAATGTAACGGTCGTTGAATATATTAAAAACCGTGCGGCAAGTGTTGGGTGCATAAATGTATTTCCGATTGGTGCAATTTCAAAAGGCTTAAAAGGTGAAGAGCTTGCAGAAATAGGAGAGCTTAAATTTGCAGGGGTGGTTGCTGTTTCTGATGATGGTAGGCCAGTAAACAACCCACAGCTAATGCGTAACGCACTTGTGTATGCAAGCACATTTGATACTCCTGTAATTTCACATTGTGAGGATTTATCGCTTCAAAATGGTGGCACAATGAACGAGGGTTATACCTCAACAAGGCTTGGGCTTCGTGGAATAAGCAGAGCAAGTGAAGAGGTTATGGTTTCTCGTGATATTATAATAGCAGAAAGCACTAACACAGCAGTCCATATTGCACATATTTCAACAAGAGGCTCAGTAGAAATTGTGCGTGAGGCTAAAAAACGTGGAGTAAAGGTGACCTGCGAAACCTGTCCACATTATTTCACACTCACAGAAGAGGCAGTAGAGGGCTATAACACAAATGCAAAAATGAACCCACCACTTAGAACTACTGATGATGTTGAGGCAATAAAGCAGGGCTTGAAAGATGGCACAATTGACGTAATAGCAACAGACCATGCGCCACATCATATTGATGAGAAAAATTGTGAATTTGAACGTGCGCTAAATGGTATTGTAGGTTTTGAAACAGCATTAGGGCTTGGCGTAACTTATTTAGTGGAAGCTGGTGTGCTTACAATGAACAGTTTGCTTGAAAAAATGACATCAGCGCCTGCACATATACTTGGCATAAACAAAGGAACGCTTTCTGTTAATGCATCTGCTGATGTTATTATTATAGATAATGCAGAAGAATATGAAGTTAATGTTAGCGATTTCCAATCAAAAAGCAAAAATTCACCATACAATGGTTGGAAGCTAAAAGGCAAGGCTCTTTACACAATAGTAGGTGGCAAGGTTGTTGTTCAAGATGGTATAATCTAATTTAGGAGGAACTTATGTATACAGGCTCTATTGATACTCTTATTAAAGCAATAAAAAAGAAAAACAATCCAACAGTAGCAGGACTTGACCCAAAGCTTGACTTTATTCCAGAATATTACGTTAACGAGGCTTTTGAGAGGCACGGAAGAACTCTTAAAGGTGCGGCAGAGGCAATTTGGCAGTTTAACAAACGCCTAATTGATGAGCTTTATGACGTTGTTCCTGCTGTAAAGCCACAATCAGCATATTATGAAATGTATGGCTTTGAGGGTGTTCGAGTTTTAGAGCAAACTATTAGCTATGCAAAAGAGCGTGGGCTGTATGTTATAGCAGACGTAAAAAGAAACGACATTGGCACAACTGCCGATGCGTATGCAAGGGCATACATTGGCGAAACAGATTTGGGAAATGGAATAAATGTAAAAGCATTTGATGCAGACTCTGCAACAGTAAATGCTTATTTAGGAAGTGACGGAATAAAACCTTTTCTTTCAAAGGATAAAAGCATATTTGTTCTTGTGAAAACATCAAACCCATCATCTGGCGAATTGCAAGATAAAATTCTTGAAGATGGCACAGTATATGAGCATATTGCAGGACTTGTTAAAGAGTGGGGTATTGATTATATTGGAAAAAATAAATACTCAAATGTTGGCGCAGTTGTTGGCGCAACATACCCAAAACAGCTTGAAACATTAAGAGAAATGATGCCAAACACATATTTCTTAGTTCCAGGCTATGGTGCGCAGGGTGGCACAGCAAAAGACGTTGCAAAGGCATTTAACAAGGATGGCTTGGGTGCAATAATTAACGCATCACGCTCGATTATGTGTGCATACCAAAAAGATAAATGTGCACCAGAGGATTTTGCAAAGGCGGCAAGGGCTGAAGCAATAAGAATGAGAGATGAAATAGTAAGCTATATAAAATAAGGGGTGTATTTGATGAAAGCTTTTTTAGCACTTGAAGACGGAACAATTTTTGAGGGCATAAGTTGTGGGGCAACTGGGCAGGTTGTTGGTGAGATAGTTTTTAACACATCAATGACAGGTTACCAAGAGGCACTAACCGATCCATCATACCATGGACAAATAGTAACAATGACATATCCATTAGTAGGAAATTATGGAGTAAACGAAGAAGATAATGAGTCTGCAAAGGCACAAGTTAGTGGCTATGTTATGAGGGAAATGTGCAAAAACCCAAGCAACTGGCGATGTACTGGAACTCTTGACGAATTTTTAAAAAAGAATAATATAATTGCAATCGAGGGAATAGACACTCGTGCGCTAACAAAAATTATTCGTGATAAAGGAACAATGAACGGTGTAATTTCAACTGATCCAAGCTTTAAATTAGAAAATGTAATTGACGAAATAAAAAACTACAAAATTGTTGATGCTGCATATAAAGTAACCTGCGAAAAGGAATATACTGTAAGGGCTGAAAACCCTACAAAGCGTGTTGCTATGATAGATTTAGGGCTAAAAACAAATATTATAGATTGCCTTGTTAAGCATGGCTGTGATGTTACTGTGTACCCTGCAAAAACACCAGCAAGCGTTATAATAGATGGAAAGTATGACGGGATAATGCTTTCAAATGGCCCTGGTGACCCAAAGGATTGCACCGAGGTTATAGAAAACATAAAAACTTGGATGGCTGCGAAAATTCCAATGTTCGGCATTTGCTTGGGGCATCAGCTTTTTGCGCTTGCTAATGGGCTTGATACTACAAAAATGAAATATGGACATAGAGGCTCGAACCACCCTGTAACACATTTATCAATGAACAGAACATTTATAACAAGCCAAAACCATGGTTATGTGGTTGTGGAAGACGGTATGGATACAACTATGGCAGAGGTAACACATTATAATTTGAACGACAAAACAGTTGAGGGTATGCGTTATAAAAATGCACCAGTATTTACTGTTCAGTTCCACCCAGAAGCATCACAAGGGCCACTTGATACTGCTTATTTGTTTGGTGATTTTGTTAAATTTATGGAGGTGAACAAAAATGCCTAGAAATTTAGATATTAAAAGAGTAATGGTTATAGGCTCTGGCCCAATTATAATTGGACAAGCTGCCGAGTTCGACTATGCAGGAACACAGGCGTGTCGTGCGCTAAAAGAAGAGGGCATTGAGGTTATCCTTATAAATTCAAACCCTGCAACAATAATGACAGATAAAAATATTGCAGATAGAGTTTATATCGAGCCACTAACACCTGAATTTGTTAAAAAAGTAATTTTAAAAGAAAAACCAGATAGTTTGCTTCCAACCCTTGGTGGGCAAACAGGTCTTAACCTTGCAACAGAGCTTGCCGAGGAAGGCTTTTTAGATGCACATGGTGTTCAACTGCTTGGAACAAAGGTAGAAACAATTAAAATGGCAGAGGATAGGCAAGAATTCAAGGATAAAATGGAGGAAATAGGCGAGCCTTGTATTGCAAGTAAGGTTGTTGATAATTATCAAGATGCGCTTGATTTTGCCCGTGAAATTGACTTCCCTGTTATCGTTCGCCCTGCATATACACTTGGTGGTACAGGTGGCGGTATCGCATATAGTGAAGAAGATTTAGAAGAAATTGCACCTAATGGATTAAGGCTTTCTCGTGTTCATCAGGTTCTTATAGAAAAATGTATTTCGGGCTGGAAAGAGATGGAGTTTGAGGTAATGCGTGATAGCAAGGGAAATGTTATCACAATTTGTTCAATGGAAAATATCGACCCAGTTGGTATTCACACAGGCGATAGCATAGTTGTTGCGCCTATCCAAACCTTAACAGATAAAGAATATCAAATGCTAAGGTCATCAGCGCTTAACATAATTTCGGAACTCGGCATTGAGGGTGGCTGTAATGTACAATATGCGTTTAATACTTCAAGCTTTGAATATGCAGTTATCGAGGTTAACCCTCGTGTTAGCCGTTCGTCTGCACTTGCTTCAAAGGCAACTGGTTACCCAATCGCTAAGGTTGCAACGAAAATTGCTATTGGATATGGTCTTGATGAAATATTAAATGCAGTTACAGGCAAAACCTATGCTTGCTTCGAGCCAACACTTGATTATGTTGTTGTTAAGTGGCCAAAATGGCCTTTCGATAAATTTGTTCGTGCAAAGAGATTACTTGGCACACAAATGAAAGCGACAGGCGAGGTTATGGCAATCGAAACCTCAATCGAGGCTGGTATAATGAAAGCAGTTCGCTCGTTAGAGCTTGGAATGTTTAATTTAGAGCTTGCACACTTTACAAAAATGAATAAAGAACAGATTACTAAACAAATTCATGTTATGGACGATGAACGACTTTTCGCTATTGCCGAGGGTATAAGAAAAGGCGTAACCTTAGAGGAAATAAACGAAATAACTAAAATAGATATGTTTTTCCTTCACAAAATTAACAACCTTGTTAATATGGAAACAGAGCTTTCAAAAGGCTTAGACGACGAAAAATATCTAAAAGCAAAACATATGGGCTTTACAGATGCAGTTATTGAAAGGTTTAGTGGCGAAAAAGTAACAAACCCTATCTATGCATCGTATAAAATTGTTGATACCTGTGCGGCAGAGTTTGAAGCAGCAACACCATATTATTATTCAACCTTTGACGAGGTTTCAGAGCATAAACAAAGTGATAAAAAGAAAATATTAGTTTTAGGCTCTGGACCTATAAGAATTGGTCAAGGAATAGAGTTCGATTATTGTTCAGTTCATTGCGTTTGGGCGCTTGAAGAAGAGGGCTATGAAACGATTATCGCAAACTGTAACCCTGAAACGGTTAGTACGGATTTTGACACAGCCGACCGTCTATATTTTGACCCACTAACACCAGAGGACGTTAGAAGCTTAGTTAATGCTGAAAAGCCAGATGGCGCAATTGTACAATTTGGTGGACAAACTGCGATTAAGCTAACAAAAGCACTTAGTGAGCTTGGCGTTAAAATCTTAGGCACAAGCGAAGAAAATATTGATGCCGCAGAAAACAGAGAGAAATTTGATAATATACTTGAAAGATGTGGCATACCTCGCCCTGCTGGTAAGATGGTATTCACAAAGGAAGAGGCACTTGAAGCCGCAAAAGAGCTTGGCTACCCAGTTCTTGTTCGTCCGTCCTATGTACTTGGTGGGCAGGGTATGGAAATTGCTTTTAACGATTATGACATAATCGAATTTATGGATATAATAAATAGAGTTAAGCAGGAGCACCCAATTCTTGTTGACAAATATTTGCTTGGTAAGGAAATTGAGGTTGATGCAATTTGTGATGGCGAGGACTTTTTAATACCTGGTATTATGGAGCATTTAGAGCGTGCAGGCGTTCACTCTGGCGATAGTATTTCGGTATATCCACCACAAAGGCTTAAAAAGAAATTCCAAGATATAATAGTTGACTATACCGAGAGGCTTGCAAAAGAGCTTAATATTATTGGTCTTGTTAACATTCAATTTGTTTTATTTGATGATGAGGTTTATGTTATAGAGGTTAACCCTCGTTCATCTCGTACAGTTCCATATATTAGTAAGGTTACAAACGTGCCAATGGTTGACCTTGCGCTTAAATGTGTGGTTGGTCGCAAATTAAAGGACTTGGGATATGGAACAGGATTATTTAAGGAAAGCGAATATATTGCTGTCAAAGTTCCTGTGTTCTCGTTTGAAAAATTGCACGATGTTGACACAAGCTTAGGGCCTGAAATGAAATCTACTGGTGAGGTTTTGGGTATTTCAAAGGACTTCTCCGAGGCGCTATACAAAGGCTTAATTGCAAGTGGTCTTAAAATTCCAACTGGTAATGCAAATGTGTTAATTACTGTTCGTGATACCGATAAAGCTGAAGCATTAGAAATAGCGAAAGAATTTGATAATTTGGGCTTTACAGTTTATGCAACAGAGCGCACAGCAAAAATGTTTTCAGACAATGGTGTAAACGCAAGAACTGTTGCGAAAATAGGTGAGGGCTCACCAGATATACTTGATATGCTACAAACACAACAGTTTGCGCTAATTATAAACACACCAACAAAGGGCAGAAGAACAGAACGTGACGGCTTCAAAATGCGCCGTAAGGCAGTAGAGCTTTCAATTCCATGCCTAACCTCACTTGACACAGCAAAGGCAGTAATCGACAGCGTTAAGCGTGTAAAAAGCAATGTTGAAACTAATATTATTGACATAAATACTATATAATGAGGTGCGAAAATTGAAAACTACGCACATTTGTGAAATTATTTCTAAAAATGAAATATCAAATGGAATATTTGATGTTATTGTAAAATTCCCAGAAATATCGCAACCAGGTCAGTTTATTCATATATTATGTGGTGATGGCGTGTTACTGCGCCGTCCCATTAGTATATGTGATTGTGGTAAGGGTTGGCTAAGGTTTATTTTTGCGGTTAGGGGTGAGGGGACAAACCTCCTATCACACAAAAAAGAGGGCGATATGCTTGACATATTAGGTCCACTTGGAATGGGTTTTGATGTATCCAAAAAAGGCAATGGAACTGCAATTTTGATTGGTGGTGGCATTGGAATTTATCCTTTAATTAACCTTGCAAAAGCATTAGGAAACGATGCCGAAGCAATACTTGGCTTTAGGACTAAGGATTTAATAGTTTTAGAGGACGAATTTAATAAAATTTGCAATGAAACACATATTGCAACAGACGACGGAGGCTATGGATTTCATGGGCTTGTTACAGATGTTTTGTTAGAGCAAATTAAAGCAAAAAATGTAACATCAATATATGCCTGTGGGCCTATGCCAATGATGAAGGCAATTAAAAAAATAGCTTTGGAAAACAATATACACTGCCAGCTTTCACTTGAAGAGAGAATGGGCTGTGGCATTGGTGCTTGCGCTGTTTGTGTGTGCAAAAGTAAAGGTGAATATTCAAAGGTGTGCCAAAATGGGCCAGTTTATAATGCTAAGGAGGTCGATTTTGATGACTAACTTAAGCGTGAACATTGCAGGGGTAACACTTAAAAACCCAATAATTACTGCATCTGGAACATTCGGCTGTGGCAGGGAAATGGGGCAGTATGTTGACCTTTCTGAAATTGGCGCTGTGTGTGTAAAGGCAATTACCTTGCAGCCACGAATTGGCAACAAAACACCTCGAATTGCAGAAACGCCTAACGGGATGCTAAATAGTGTGGGACTTCAAAATCCAGGGCTTGAACATTTTATTAAATATGAAATTCCAAATTTAAAAAAGTATGATACTAAAATAATTGCAAATATTTCTGGTAGCACTATCGAGGAAAACTGCATAATTGCAGAGCGGCTTGGTGATATGGTTGATTTAATAGAGCTTAACATTTCCTGCCCAAATGTAAAAGAGGGTGGTGTTGCTTTTGGCACAAACCCAGACACCGTTTATGAGATTACTCAGCAGGTTAAAAAGCACGCAAAAGTGCCTTTAATAGTAAAGCTTTCACCTAATGTAACAGATATTACCGTTATAGCAAAAGCGGCTGAAAGTGGCGGTGCTGATGCACTTTCACTAATCAACACAATACTTGGTATGCGAATTGACATAAACACAAGAAAACCAATTCTTGCAAATAATGTTGGTGGTTTATCTGGTCCTGCTGTTAAGCCTGTTGCAGTTCGTATGGTTTATCAGGTTGCAAATGCTGTCAAACTGCCTATAATTGGTATGGGTGGAATAATGAATGGTGATGATGCAGTGGAATTTATGTTAGCTGGCGCAACAGCAGTTGCAGTTGGCACAGCAAATTTAATTCAACCTACTGCTTGTCTTGACATAAAAAATGAGCTTTTGGTGTATCTTAATAATAACGGCATAACAGATGTAAATGAAATAGTAGGCAAAGTTGTGCTGAATAAATAAAGAAAGTATGGTTTTATGACAAGAGTTATATTTGTAAGGCATGGTGAGGCAGAGGGTAATGTTAGCCACAATTTTCATGGGCATTTTAATTCCAATTTAACACCAAATGGTTATGCACAGGCAGAGCGTGCTGCACAAAGGCTTAAAGACGAGCAGATAGATGTAATTTATGCAAGCGATTTAACTCGCACACTTGAAACTGCAAAGCCAATTGCGAAAATTAAAAATTTGGATATTCATTTAGACGAACAGCTTCGTGAAATTAACGGTGGAGATTGGGAAAATGTTGCATGGGAGGAACTTCCTAACTTGCACAAGGAAAGCTATGATAATTGGCTAAACACGCCACACCTTTTGGTTATGCCAAATGGTGAATCTATGGTGGATTTTCAAGATAGATTATTATCAGCAGTGAAACGAATTGTGCAAAAGCACGAGGGCGAAAATATTTGTATAGTAACGCATGGAACTGCAATAAAGGTGATGCTATGCGAATATTATGGGAAGATGCTTTCAGAAATGCCAGAAATGCTTTGGCACGATAATGCATCAATTAGCATAGTAGAATTTGACGATTATTTAAAGCCAACTATAATTTCAGAGGGCGAAAATGAACATTTAGGTGAGCTTAGCACATTTTCAAGACAAGATTGGTGGAAAAGAGAAGAAAATAAGGAGGAAAAATAAATGTTATCACAAGAGAGAGTATTAGAAATATTAAAAGAGGCAGGGGTTCTTTTAGAAGGACACTTTTTGCTAACATCTGGCAGACATAGTAATAAATATCTCCAATGTGCAAAAATATTTCAAAACGCAAAATATAGTGAGGAATTATGCGAAGACCTTGCAAAGCTATACAAGGATTCAGGAGTAGACGTTGTAATTGGCCCTGCAATTGGTGCAATACTTATTTCATACGAAGTAAGCCGTCACCTTGGAACACCAAACATATTTGCAGAGCGTGACGGGGACGGTGTTATGACACTTCGCCGTAGCTTTGAAATAACAAAGGGGCAAAAAGTTTTGGTGGTTGAAGATGTTGTTACAACTGGTGGCTCTGTAAGAGAAGTAATAAAATTAGTTAAAGAGGCAGGCGGCGAGGTTGTAGGCGTTGGAAGTATTGTAGACAGAACTGTTGGTAAGGTAGATTTCGGCGTACCGTATAAGGCCGTTTTATCTGTAAATGTTGAATCGTTCGAGCCAGATAATTGCCCAATATGTGCAAAGGGAATTCCAGTAGTAAAGCCGGGTAGTCGCAATATTAAATAGCATAGTAGGGGGCAATTTATATGGCTATTGGGCATAGGCGAAGACATATGGAAAAAGGTATAACAAATGGATTTGGAAGCTTTGAGAAACACGAAATTATAGAGCTTATGCTGTTTTTTTCACAGCCCCGTATTAATACTAATCCTATTGCACATTCCCTAATTGATAAATTTGGTAGTTTACATAATGTTTGTAATGCGCCTTTAAATGAGCTAATGGAGGTTAGTGGTGTAGGAAGATCCACCGCTGAATTTTTGAAAATCCTGCCAGAGTTTGTAAGGGCATACGAGCTTAGTGTATATGACGATAAAATTGTTTTTGAAAACACAAAGGAAATAGGGGAATATTGCGTAGCTTTTCAAATTGGTAGAATATGCGAAGCTATGTTCGTGTTATGTCTTGATACACGCAATCAGTTAATAAAACGTGTAAAATTAGCCGAGGGGACACCAGGCGAAGTGTATATTGAGCCCAGACAGGTTATAGAGCAGATAACCCATACTGCAACGACCAATGTTATTCTGTGCCATAATCACCCTGCTGGAACATTATTTCCATCTCAAAATGATTTGGAAATAACCTCTAAAATAAAAATAGCCCTGCAATCTATTAACGTAAACCTTTTAGACCACATAATAGTTGCAAATGGAAAGTACATATCATTTGTCGACACAAAATTAAATTTTTAACAACAACACCTCCAATAACATACTATAAAATGAGTATATATTTATTGGAGGTTTTTTTTATGTATTACTATATTGCATTTAACTCAATAACATTTGCAAATAGAATTAAAAATCATTTTAGATATGATGGGGACTATGTTGGTGTAATGCATACGCCAAGCCAGTTTGCCTTGGGTGGTTGCTCTTATAGTGTAAAGGTTAAGCCCCCAAAACTGCAACAGGTTCTTGCAATATCAGATGAATTTGGATTTAAAATTAAAGGTGTGTTTCAGCAGACTAAAGATGGGAAATTTTTCGAGGTAAATTTATGATATACCTCGACAATGCTGCGACCACTCTTAAAAAGCCATACGCAGTAAGGCGAGAAATGGCAGAATGTATGAAACATTTCTGTGCAAATAGTGGCAGGGGTGGGCATCGGCTGTCAATTCTTGCAGGTGAAAGAGTGTACGATTGTCGTGAAAAGCTTGCAAAGCTATTTAATGTTTCAGACCCTGCAAACATTGTTTTTACAGCAAACACAACAATGGCGCTTAACCTTGCAATTAAAGGGATTTTAAGAAATGTAACCCACGTTGTAATAAGTGGAATGGAGCATAATTCCGTGCTAAGGACTATTATTCATAGTGGGGTTAGCTATTCAATAGCAAAGCCAGATGCAAAAGGGCTTGTATCTGCAAAAAGTGTGGAGGACGCAATTGAAGAAGATACAGGGCTAATTACTGTTACTCATGCTTCAAATATTGTTGGAACAATAAACCCAATAAGCGAAATTGGAGAGGTAGCAAAAAAGCATAACATCCCATTTTTAGTAGATGCGGCGCAAACTGCTGGGGTAATACCAATAGATGTAGAGTGGGATAAAATTTCAATGCTTGCATTTGCTGGGCATAAAATGTTGTATGGTCCAACTGGCACAGGGGGGCTGTATGTTTCACCTAATATTAAGCTAAATACAATAATAGAGGGTGGAACGGGTTCATTATCTGAAAGCTATATTCAGCCAGATTTTATGCCAGACCATTTAGAAAGTGGAACATTAAACACAGTAGGCATTGTTGGTCTTTTAGAGGGTGTGAAATTTGTTCTCAACAATACGCCAGAGGCTATTCACGAAAAAGAAATGCATTTGACAAAAAAACTAATTAGTGAGCTTAAAAATATTCAAGGTGTTAATGTGTACGGAGCAGAGGAAAGAGTAGGAGTTGTCGGCTTTTCAGTTGATGGATTAGACAGCGTAACCGTATGCACAAAGCTTGACGAGGATTATAACATCGCCTCTCGTGGTGGTATGCACTGCGCAGCAATAGCACACCAATCAATGGGCACAGCAAAAATGGGTTTAGCTCGGCTTAGCGTAAGCTATTTCACCAAAATGAGCGAAATTGATAAGGCAATAAACGCAGTCAGTAGAATAAGCAAAAAATAGTGGGATGCTCGGTGAGTATCCCACTATTAATTTTATTTTATGATTTTACATTATAAAATATTTTTTTAATTTTTAAAAAGCAGTTGACAAAACTATGTTAGTTTAGTATACTAATTTTAGTAGTATTAGTAATGTTACTGAATTTATTTTAAAAAAGGAGGGCTTTATGTTGATACCAAGGCATTTATCACACAAACCTATTTATGTTATGGAGGAATATAACACAATTGATGGTTATTTTAATGAAGCTACCACAGATGCTAGGGGCTTGTCTATTGGAATAGCACAATGGGATAAGGGCTATAACAAGGATATTTCTGCTAAAGTATGGAGATATACAGGGGAAAAGTGGTCGAGACAATCTGAAGAATTACCATTACACAGGGTTCTAGATTTAGCTATTATGATTTGTAATGTTAAAAAGTGTATAGTTACTGATAGCTTAAGAGAGCAAATAACTGTACAAGGTAGAAATAAAGAGGTAAAGATAGCCGATGATCAAAATAGTATTGATGCACAGAATATTATTAATACTTTTTTTGAAGAAAAGAAAGAAATATTAGACGAGAGATTAATAATTTTATCTAAACTTTTGAAAGAACTAGGATATTAATTTGTAGGGGGTTAATGATGAAAAAGAATACTTGGCTTTATTTTATAATTTTACAAATTATTTTTTTATCTGCATGTGGACAAAATCAAATTGGTAATAAAGATTCAGTTATTAAAGCACAAAAAAATAATACTGTTGTTTCTATGCAAAATTATAAGGAACTTGTTCAATATTACTATTCAAATGAGTTCGATATAAAAGAAGCAAAGAATTTTATGGATAGTGTAAATGGATATATTGCTGATAATGATAGGATAGCAGTAATAAAAAGGACAGAAGATAGCTTTAAAATTATAAAGTCTAAATTGTCAGAAATATATAGGTTTAAGGTTCCGAGTGGTGCAGGAGTAGCAAAAAAGCACGAAAAATTTATTTCTGATGCTAGATTATATGAGGAAAGAGCAAAAAATATAATTAAAATTATGAAAGATAATGGCAATAACCTGGAATGGAGCGAAAATGTTCATTACTTAACTGATGCTCGAAGACTGCTTAGCCTTTCAGCAGTTGAATTATTGAATCAAATTAATATGATTCAATCAGAACAACCGAAAGAAAGTCCAAGTAAATTTAATGTAAGAGAAAGTGATAATCAAGGGGAAATAGTTGATGAAGCAGGATTATCTAATAATAATTATCAGAATGAAAATTACAAGTTTAGCATAAACTTTCCTGATGCTTTGCAAAATAAATTTACAACATCAGAAGGAAATTGGTCGAAAGATGCAGAAAAAAATATTGATTTTAAATATGTAATAAATAATAAAGAATACATTGCTTTTACTATTTATATTATCAAAGGTGAAATACAGAGTTCAGATTGGCAACATCCGTTTTGGCAATACTTGGCTATGGGCAATGGATATACATATGTATATGGTACTCCAGGAGAATTAAATGCAGAATTAGTAGATGGTGTACACGAAAAGGAAAAAAATGAGATGATAAAATTGATAAATTATGATGTACCAAAAATAGTAAAATCTTTCAAGGTGGCGGAGTAAATAATTTAAAAAGATAGTTTTATAAATGCTTATAGGCTTCCATTTTTATAACGAGGTATTGGAATTTTACGATTCCAATACCTCGTTTATTATTTCTATCTTATTATCACATTATATTTATCAAGCCAAATATTCACTTGAATTAAATATGCATATAGCTGTGGTGCAGACATTAGCTGACCAAAAAATGGCTTTGCAAGGTCTGACGGTATGTTCATAAGGTCTGTAACATAATTTTTGTCTATAATTTGGAGAAGTGGTGACGAGCTATCCTCTAAAATTTCTTTCAAAATTTGTTTAACCTTAACCTCGTAATTTGGGTTATGCGTTTTTGGATATGGGCTTTTCTTTCTTTCTATAACATCATCTGGCAAAATGCCTTTTAGTGCAAGGCGAAGAATACCTTTTTCTCTGCCACCTAATGACTTCATATCCCACGGAATATTCCATGCATATTCTGCTAAGCGGTGGTCACAAAATGGCACACGAACTTCAAGACCACTTGCCATACTCATTCTATCTTTTCGTTCTAAAAGCTGTGCCATAAACCATGTTATATTAAGATAAAAAATTTCCCTGCGCCTTGCCTCGTATGAATTTTCCCCTGCAAGACGAGGTGTTTTCTCAACCGTTTCTATGTATCGCCTGTTTGCATAGCTTTCTAAATCTGCATAAAAAGCCATATCGTGGGATAATATTCTTACTCTATCATTTATTGAGTGTGACCATGGAAACATAGGTGTTTCAAATGCTTTTTGAGAATGAAACCAAGGGTATCCACCAAAAATTTCGTCAGCACACTCCCCCGAAAGTGCAACAGTATGCTTTTTCTTTACCTGACTGCAATAATAATAAAGTGATGAATCAATATCTGCCATACCTGGTAAATCTCGTGCTAAAACTGCCATTTCAAGTGCATTAGTAATTGTTTCGGTGTCTGCAATTAAAACCTTATGACGTGTTGAAAGCTCATCACACATACGCTCTGCCCATGCTTTATCGGCATCTGGCTGAAAAGTACTTCGCTTAAAAAACTTTTCGTTATCCTTATAATCAAATGAATATGTATCAATTCTTTGCCCTTTTTCAAAGGCATATTGCTTTGCAGCAATGGCTGTAATTGCGCTTGAATCTAAGCCACCAGATAAAAAAGTACATAGTGGAACGTCGGAAACAAGTTGCCTTGTTATTGCATCTCTCACAAGATACCTAACCTTTTCAGCAGTATTTGCAAGGTTATCTGTATGCTCTTGGCTAACAAATTCCCAGTATCGTCTTATTTGCATACCGTCAATAGTAAAACGCAAAAAATGTGCAGGCTTAAGCTCGAAAACATCCTTAAATACACCTACACCTGGTGTCCTAGTTGGGCCTAATGCGAATACCTCGGCAATGCCATTTTTATCAATAACTGCATCAACACTTGGGTGCTGCAAAAGTGCTTTAAGCTCTGATGCGAAAAGTAGCTTGCTACCCCTTATTGCATAAAAAAGTGGCTTAACTCCAAAACGGTCACGCCCTAAGAATAACGTCTTTTCCGCACAGTTCCACACTCCAAACGCAAATATACCGTTAAGGCGTGTTAAACAACCCTCGCCCCATTGTATGTATGCAGCCAGCAGAACCTCTGTATCTGATTGAGTGCTAAAAATGTGCCCCATATGTTCAAGCTCATATTTTATTTCCTTTGTGTTGTAAAGTTCACCATTGTAGGTTATAACATATTCCCTTTCCCCAATCTTTCGTGTCATTGGTTGGGCACCGCCTTCGATATCCACAACTGCAAGCCGTCTGTGTGCAATTGCAACCTCTTTGCTGAGCCACATACCACTTGCATCGGGGCCTCTGTGTTTTTGCACCTCATTCATTCTACTTAAAATTTCTTTATCGTTTGATAAGTCATTTCTAAAATCTGCATAGCCAACAATACCACACATAAATTTAACACTCCTTTTAGTTCATCAATTTATTATATTGAATTAATTGTAAAAATATTATATAATAACATAAATTAGGCATAATAATTTTAAATGGCATAGGGGTGCGGTATGAAAAGAATTCACATTTTGTTAATACTTTTGGTTGTTTCAATAGCTATAATTGGAGTTGGAGATAATAAAAGGAAAAACTTTTATAATAAATCATTGCAAGCAATAGCTGATTCAAGGCTTATTTTAAAAGAAAATATTGGCGTGTTTAAGCTTCAATTAGGCGAAAAAGTGGACAAGAAGGTTTACCAAAATAATATTATGGCTTTAAATGAAAACAGTCTTGATTATAATAAAGATGTTAAAAAAGTGTACAATGGCGAAAAAATAAGCCGTCTTATGGATTATCCAAATGGTTATATTGTTGACCTGCCAAGTGGTAGTGAATTCGATTTTACACTTAGCCCAAATTATACAAAGGTGAAAAATAAATATTTCGAGGCAATGCTTGCTCGTGAATGGTCACCTTATGATGATGTGAAATGGTATTTTGATAATTACCCTAACAGGTATTTAATTAACAACGAATATTTACTGTCGAATAATATTACCGTTCATAAAAACGAAACTGTAAAAATAAATGGCAGAGATGTTTTGATAATTAGCCTAACACGAAAACCATTAGCAGAGAATAACAAGCCGAACACTTATACCTATGTGTATTTTTATACCGCTAGCAGAGAATATTATAGAATTATGTTCAAGGGCTATGAGTATAATGATGATTATATAAGAGAATGTGAAAAAACAATTAATTCCTTTGACACTATAATTAAAAGAGGTAAGGCAGAATATTCTGTTAATTGGCAGCCAGAGCTTCCTAATTGGGACGAGGCAACTAAAAAGCTTTATGATGATTTGCAAAATTCAAATAAATTCAAATGGGGAATATTCACAAGGCAATCAATGACGGAGGGCGTGGATTATAGGATTGCTGATTTGGAGAAAAAAATTGATTATAAATTTGATATAGTTTTAGGCTATATGTGCCTTTATGAGCCACTTCCAATTTATGGTATGAAAAAGGCACGAGATGATGGTAAGGCTATAGAGCTTACAGTTCAAGTTTCAAATATGGAAAACGCAGGACTTTTTGGCAAAAACCCTAATTTAGAAATGTATGACGGTTTAAAGGATGACCAAATACGAAAGCTTGCAAAACAGATAAAAGAATTTGGCTCACCAATATTATTCCGTCTAAACAACGAAATGAACAGTGATTGGACAAATTACAGCGGAATAGCCGCACTTTCAGATGCTGATATATCAAAGGATAATTGGGTTAGAATATATAATATATTCGAGCAGGAAAATGTAACAAATTGTATTTGGGTGTATAACCCTAATGATAAAAACTGTCCACCGTGCAACTGGAATTCTTTTGCGGCATATTATCCTGGGAATAAATATGTGCATATGCTTGGAGTTACAGGATATAATACAGGTAGCTATTATAACGAAAAGTGGTCAGAAAAATGGTCAAACTTCACAGAAATATATGACTATGTTGCATATCAATATAATCCGTTATTTAGCAAATTTATTTGGATAATAACTGAATTTGGTTCAAGCAGTGTAGGTGGCGACAAAGTAAAATGGATAGACGAAATGTTTGCAAACTTGCATAAATACCCTAATATTAAAGCAGCTGTGTGGTGGAGCTCGGCAGATTATGACGTTACACCTGAAAAAAAGAGTATCCCTGCAAGGCGCTATTGGTTAGACGAAACACCTGAAACGGTAGAGGCTTTTAAACGAGGGTTAAAAACCCAACAATAGGAGGAATGAATAATGTCAAAAGAAACTGTATGGTTAAATGTAGAAGGAATGAGCTGTTCACATTGTGAAAAAAGGGTGAAAGAGGCATTAGATGCAATTAGAGGTGTTATTTCTGTAAGCGTTAATCTTGATGAGGGAAAAGTTGCAGTAGATTATGATACAACAGGCGTAAATGAAGAGCAAATTAAAAGAACAATCATAGAAGCAGGCTATGGAATAGAACAATAAAATAGAACAATAAAGTAATTGGGGGTGGCATAATGCAATATAGAAAATTTGGTAACACGGGTGAGGAAATTTCAGCATTAGGCTTTGGCGCAATGCGCTTGCCAGAATATGAAAAAGATGGAAAATGGTTTATAGATGAGGATAAAGCGATAGAAATGATACACCGAGCGTTCGACCTCGGTGTGAATTACATAGACACGGCTTGGATGTATTGCCACGATAATAGCCAATATACAGTTGGCAAGGCAGTAAACAGCTACAAAGGCAAAAATAAAATTTTGGTTTCTACTAAATTACCAATTTGGAATGTAAAAGAAACGGATGATTTTTGGCGCATTTTAGAGGAGCAATTAAAGCGTATAAATGTTGATAGTATTGATTTTTACCATTTGCATGGTATTGGTAAAGATTCTTTTGAAGATACAGTTCTTAGACTTAATTTATTAGAACAATTAGAAAAAGCAAAAAACCAAGGAATGATAAAGCATAAATCTTTTTCGTTCCACGATAAGGCAGAGGTTATGAAAACGATTATAGATACAGGTGCATTTGAAAGTGTACTTTGCCAATATAATTTATTAGACCGTGAAAATGAGGAAATGATTAAATATGCTAATGATAAAGGGCTTGGAACTGTAATAATGGGTCCAATTGCAGGTGGTCGCCTTGCTGTAACCTCTGAAACCTTGAAGGGGTTAGTTGGCGAGGTTTCTGGCACTCCTGAAATAGCATTAAGGTTTGTGCTTGGTAACCCTAACGTATCTTGTGCGTTATCTGGTATGAGAAATATTAGTGATGTGGAAGAAAATGCAGAAATAGCATCAAGGGAAGATAAACTTTCAAGCGATGAATGGAAGAAAATTAGTGACACCTTAGAGGAAACAAAGGCACTTTCTGACTTATACTGTACTGGCTGTGATTATTGCAATTTATGCCCTAAGGAAATCAATATTTCAAAGCTATTCTATATTTATAATTTGCATAAGGTTTATGGAATAACTGAATATGCAAAAGGAGAATTTGCAAAATTAGGGGTTCAAGAAAAAACTGGAGGCCTCCCAAGTAGTTGCATAGAATGTGGCTTGTGCGAGAAAAAATGCCCTCAGTTTATAAAAATTCCTGAAAAAATTAAGTTGGCGATAAAAGAATTATCATAGAGGTGGTTAACATAATATGTCACAAACAAAAGTGCTTGTAGTAGATGATGATGTAAACATTTGCGAATTACTTAGATTATACCTTGCAAAAGAGGGGTATGAGGTTTTCGTTGCACATAATGGAGTTAAGGCAGTAGAACTTTTTGTTGCGAATAATCCGTCTGTTGTAATTCTTGATATAATGCTGCCAGGAACTGACGGTTGGCAGGTATGTAGGAATATTCGCAATTTATCAAATGTGCCAATTATTATGCTTACAGCAAAAGGAGAAACAGGCGATAAAATTGTCGGCTTAGAGCTTGGCGCAGATGATTATATGGTTAAACCATTTGAGCCGAAAGAACTCATAGCGAGAATTAAAGCGGTGCTTAGGCGATATGAAGCGGTAGAAGAAGTAAGTGGAATTGCCGAGTATGATAATTTGAAAATTGATATTGTAAATTATATGCTTGTTGTTGGTGGCAAACATATTATGGCACCACCAAAGGAAATTGAGCTTATATATTTTTTAGCATCAAATGCGAACAAGGTTTTTACCCGTGACCAGCTTTTAAACGAGGTATGGAGCTTTGACTTTTTTGGTGATACACGAACCGTAGATGTTCATATTAAAAGAATTAGAGAGAAAATAGAGGGTGCAAGCAACAAATGGGAGCTTAAAACCGTTTGGGGCGTTGGGTATAAATTTGAGTTACAATAAGAGGTGAACAAATTGAAAAAAAATATATTTACTCGGCTAATGATTCTTAGCATTTCTTTGATATTGGTAAGTGCAATAGTTCTTGGTGCAATGCATTTTTTCCTTATTGGAGGATATGTAAAATCATCAAGAACTAATATGATGCTACATAGCGCCGAGCAAATAAATAACCTCACCACCGAGCTTACAAATAATTTTAACCCTGGAACTGAGCGTTTTTATAGGCTAAATATTGATTTAATTGCACAAAGCTTGCAATCGTATATAGTAATTACCGACACGAATGGTAAAATTATGAGCAGCTCGAAATCTGCAAAGAGATTTTTAACAAGTAATAATATAAATATTAATGATTTTGCAGAGGTTATAAATGGTAAGAATTTAACAAAAACAGGTGTTTATAATTCTCTTTTTGATGAGCATATTTTAACCGTTGCCTCGCCTATAAAAAAAGATGATACTGTTTATGGAATAATTTTTCTAAACGCACCAATACCAGAGCTTAGCAAGGACGTATATTCACTGCTCTTCTTACTTTTATTATCAATAGCTGTATCATCAGTTTTAGGGTTTTTCTTGTCGTTTTTCTTGTCGAAAAATATTTCTAATCCTATTAAAGAATTAAGCAAGGCAGCAAGGCTAATTGCAAAGGGTGAATTTAGAAAACGTGTTAAAATAAGTGATGTTGATGAACTTAAAGAGCTTGGAACAGCCTTTAATTCTATGGCACGGTCACTTGAAAACCACGAAAATGTGCGAACATCATTTATTGCAAATGTGTCGCACGACCTTCGCACACCTATGACAACTATTTCTGGCTTTGTTCAAGGAATTTTAGATGGAACAATACCGCAGGAACGCCAAAATGAATATTTAGGCATAGTTCTTGGCGAAACTAAACGGTTATCAAACCTTGTTAGTGGTTTTTTAGATGTGTCAAGGTTCGAAGCAGGAGAGGTAGAGCTTCACAAAACCTCTTTCGATATTAATGAAATGATACGAGTTGTGCTAATATCGCTTGAAAATATTATTTTGCAGAAAAAATTAAACATAAATATAACCTTTGATGCTGAAAATTGGTTTGTGTGTGCAGACGAGGTTGCAATTCACAGAGTTATTGCAAATTTATTAGATAATGCAACGAAATTTGCAAATGTAGGTGGCGAATTAGAAGTTATTGTTAAACATAGTGGTGATAAAACTATAATTAGTATATCAAATACTGGCTATGGAATTAGTGATGAAGATAAAAAATACATCTGGGATAGGTTTTATAAAACGGATAAAGCCCGAACAGTTGATAGGCAGGGAATGGGGCTTGGACTGTATATTGTTAAAAGTATTATTAACCAGCATGGAGAGAAACTTGAGTTGCAAAATGATGAAAACTTTACAAAGTTTACTTTCACCTTGCAAAGTGATAAAAATTAACAATTTATTCACAAATTCATATTTTGAATTTACTATAATATAATTAACAATTAGATAGGAGGAATTACAAATGTATGAAGAATTTGAAAACAAAGAAAAAAAGGTAGAAATTGAACCAACTATTCAATGGCAGGAAGATGATTTTCAAAAGAGTAAGTTAAATGAGCTATCTCGCCCACTTTATCAAGAGAATTTCATTGAAACTCCTAAAAAGAAAAATAACTTTTTAAGATATGCCGCAGTTGGTTTTGCTGGAATGTTTGCTGGTGCAATAATATTTGCAGGGGCAGCAGCATATACCACAAGTAAAATGCCAAAATCCTCGGGTGTTGCACAAATCTCTAATTCTCAGGGTGCAGGAACCCAAATTTCAACATTAGCTGACGGGACTTTATCTATCGTAGAAATTGCTAAAAAAGCAGGACCATCAGTAGTAGGCGTCGTTAATAAAAAGACCGTTAACACTTTCTTTGGCTCGCAGGCAGAGGAGCAGGGTGGCGGTTCTGGTATTATCATCAAAAGTGATGGCTATATTATAACTAATAATCACGTTATTGAAGGCGCAACAGATGTTAAGGTTGTACTTAATACTGGCAAGGAATACACTGCAAAAATTGTTGGTTCTGATGAAAAAACAGACCTTGCAGTTATAAAAATTGATGCGACCGACCTACAACCAGCCGAGCTTGGCAAATCAGCAGAGCTTGAAGTTGGCGAGGTTGCAGTTGCGATAGGTAACCCAATGGGGCAGGAATTTGCAGGCTCTGTAACAGCAGGGGTAATAAGCGCACTAAACCGTACAATGAATGTTCAAGGCAGACAATATACCTTAGTGCAAACAGATGCTGCTATTAACCCAGGTAACTCTGGTGGCGCACTCGTAAACAAATATGGCAAGGTAATAGGAATAAATACAGTTAAAATTGGTGCAACTGGCTTTGAAGGAATGGGCTTTGCCATTCCGATTGACGAGGCAATGCCGGTTATAAATGAACTTTTAGACGGTGGATATGTCAAGGGTAGACCAATTATTGGAATTAGCCCACGAGAGATTACTCCACAAATGGCAAAAAGATATAATATGCCAGAGGGTATATATGTTTTAGAGGTTTCGCCATTTAGTGGTGCAGAAAAAGCAGGAATAAAGGTTAGTGATGTAATTATAAAGGCAGATGGAACAAATATATTAACTATCGACCAGCTAAATAAAGCAAGGGATAAGCACAAAGCAGGTGAAACAATGACCTTTGATATAATTCGTGATGGTCAAACAAAAACCTTTAGTGTAGTGCTTGGCGAGGAAAAACCATCTAATTAAATAATTTTTTAAAAGGTAACGAAAATTTCGTTACCTTTTTGTATATTTAGGAAAAAATAGCAAATAATACTTTTGTAGTAAAAAAAACAATTTGTAGTCAAAAACGAAAGGAGAGGTTAAAAAATGGCAAACATAACATCAAAGGAATTATCAGCATTAGAGGATCAGTTGAATTCAGAACAAACCCTCGTAAAGAAGTATCGCACATTTGCTAATCAATGTAGCGACCCTCAGCTTAAAACAAAATGCACCCAAATTGCAGACAGGCACCAAACGCACTTTAACACACTAATGAATCATTTACAGTAAAAAAAGGAGGCAAATAAAATGAGTAATCAAACAATGGGTGATAAGGAATTGATAGACGATTCAATTTCAAGCCAAAAGCAAATCGAGTCAAATTACAGCACCTTTGCAAATGAATGTGTAAACCCTTCACTTCGCACAGATTTTCTTAACATCTTAAAAGAAGAGCATGACATACAGGCAGATTTATTTACAGAAATGCAAAAACGTGGTTGGTATCAAACAAAAGCAGCAGACCAAAACGAAGTAGCACAAGCAAAACAAAAATACTCAACAATGTTATAGTTTTAAGACAACAAAAATGACTACACAAAGGCGTGTAGTCATTTTTGTTGTCTTAAATTATGGAGCGGAAGACGAGATTCGAACTCGCGACGTTCACCTTGGCAAGGTGACGCTCTACCACTGAGCCACTCCCGCATAATAACTTTTCTCCAACGAAAAAGATTATACAATAAATTTAATTCGTTGTCAAGTATTGTTAAATATTTTTATTTGTGATACAATATATCGAATATATACATTGGAGTTTTGTGTACAAAAATTTGGAGGTCTTATGAACAAAAGAGAAAATTTAAGAAATGTTGCAATAATTGCCCATGTTGACCATGGAAAAACTACATTAGTAGATGCACTACTACACCAAAGCTGAATATTTCGTGATAACGAGCAAGTTGATGTTTGTGTTATGGATAGCGGAGATATCGAAAAAGAGCGTGGCATAACCATATTATCAAAAAATACTGGTGTAATGTATAATGGTATTAAAATTAATATCGTTGACACTCCAGGGCATGCTGATTTTGGTGGCGAGGTAGAGCGTGTACTTGAAATGGTAGACGGAGTGCTTCTACTTGTAGATGCGTTTGAGGGCTGTATGCCACAAACACGTTTTGTACTTAAAAAAGCACTTGCAAGGGATTTGAAACCAATTATAGTGGTTAACAAGGTTGACCGTCCTAATGCACGCCCATACGAGGTTGTAGACGAGGTTTTAGAGCTATTTATGGACCTTGATGCAACTGATGAACAGCTTGATTCACCTGTTGTTTATGCATCGGGTAGAGATGGCTTTGCAACAACAGATCCAGAGGTTGCTGGTGTGGATATGGAACCACTATTTAATATGATTTTAAGCCATGTTCCAGCCCCAGTTGGTGAAGAAGAAGAGCCACTTCAATTCCTTGCTTCAAATATCGATTACGATGAATATATCGGTAGAATAGCAATTGGTAGGGTTCATAGAGGTACTATTAAATACGGTCAAAATGTAACACTTTGCCGTAAGGATGGAACTTCTCAGAACTTAAAGGTTACACGTCTGTTCCACTTTGAAGGCTTAAAGCGTGTAGAGGTTGAAACAGCAACTGTTGGTGACATTATTGCTGTTGCAGGTATTGGTAATATTTCAATTGGTGAAACAGTTTGTTCACCAGAGTGTTTAGAGCCACTTCCTTTTACAGAAATTGATGAACCAACACTTTCTGTAACATTTAGCGTAAATAATGGACCATTCGCAGGTAGGGAGGGTGATTATGTAACCTCTCGTCACTTAAAAGATAGGCTTGAAAAAGAGCTTGAAACTAATGTTAGTCTTCGTGTAACCGAAACAGATTCAGCAGATTCTTTCGAGGTTGCAGGCAGGGGTGAGCTTCATATTTCTATCCTTATCGAAACAATGCGTAGACAAGGCTATGAATTCCAAGTATCACGCCCAGTTGTTATTAACAAAACAATAGATGGAAAGCTTTGTGAGCCTATTGAAAACCTTGTTATCGACGTTCCAGACGAATATACTGGTGCGGTAATGGATAAGGTTGGCTCTCGTAAGGCAGAAATGCAAAATATGCACCCAATTAACCAAGGTTACACTCGTTTAGAATTTAAAATTCCTGCTCGTGGGCTTATTGGCTATCGTAGTGAGCTTTTAACCGACACAAAGGGTACTGGTATAATGAATCACTTCCTTGACGGATATGAGCCATATAAAGGCGATATTGCAACACGTCAGCGTGGTTCACTTGTAGCATTTGAAACAGGCGAATCAATAACCTATGGACTATTTAATGCGCAAGAGCGTGGCAAACTGTTTATTGGTGCTGGTGTAAAGGTTTACGAGGGTATGGTTGTTGGTGAAAATGCTCGTGCAGAGGACGTTTCTGTTAATGTATGCAAGCGTAAGCAAATGTCTAACGTTCGTGCGTCTGGTTCTGACGATGCACAGCGCCTTGTTCCACCTGTTAATATGAGCTTAGAAAATTGTATGGAGTTTATAGGCGATGATGAGCTTGTTGAAATAACACCTAAAAATTTGCGTATTCGCAAAAGAATATTAGATTCAAACCTTCGAGCAAAATCAAGGAAAAAGGATTAATATACAATGACTAAAAGGGATATACACATATCACAAACGGAAATAGACCGTCAGAGTGAGATAATAAGTAAGATTAAAACTAAAAATGATGGCAAAAATCCGCTTGCATATGTGTTAACCCTTGGTTGTGCACAAAATGAGAATGATTCCGAGCGCATAAGAGGTATCCTAACTGAAATGGGATACTCTATGTGTGACGATGAAAAAATAGCCGATATTGTTATTTTTAACACCTGTGCTGTGCGTGAAAATGCGGAGCTTAAAGTGTATGGATATATTGGTGCGCTTAAAAATATCAAGGCTGTAAGGCCAGATATGCTAATTGGCGTGTGTGGTTGTATGATGCAACAAAGTCATATTGTAGAGCATATCAAAAACAGTTATAGGCACGTTGATATGGTTTTTGGAACGCATACTATTCACCACCTGCCACAAATAATATACAGCGCAATTAAGCAAAGAGTTGTAGACATTGAGGATACAGATGGCTATATTGTTGAAAATGTGCCACATCTGCGCACAAGTAGTATTGTTGCAAGTGTTGCCATTATGTATGGCTGTAATAATTTTTGCACATATTGTGTTGTGCCGTATGTTCGAGGTAGAGAGCGTAGTCGTTTATCTAATGATATAATTGCCGAAATTCAAGGCTTAGCGGCGCAAGGTTGCAGGGAAGTTACACTTCTTGGGCAAAATGTAAACTCTTATGGCAAGGATTGTGATGAGGTTGATTTTGCTGATTTATTAAATTTAATTAGTAAAATTGATGGTATAGAGCGAATTCGTTTTGTTTCGTCACACCCAAAGGACATAACAGAGAAACTAATTTCTGTTATTGCAAATAATAAAAAGGTTTGCAATCAACTTCATTTGCCATTTCAAGCAGGAAGTAATAAGGTTTTAGCAGATATGAACCGAAAATACACAAAAGAGCAGTATTTGGACATAATAAATAAGGTTAAAAAAGCTGTGCCAAATATTGCGATAACAAGTGACATTATAGTTGGTTTTCCGACAGAAACTACGGAAGATTTTGAGCATACATTAGATGTAATAAATCAGGTTGAATTTGATATGCTTTACACATTCTTATATTCCAAACGCAAGGGCACACCTGCTGAAAAAATGGAATTTGTATTATCAGATGAAAAAATAAAAAAGAATTTCGACAGGCTTTTAACTATTCAAAATAAAATTTCAAATAAAAAGAATAAGGAACTTGTAAATACTGTGCAAAATGTACTTGTAGAGGGCGTTAGTAAAACAAATAAGGATGCACTTTCAGGGCGCACAGAGTTTGGCAAGATAGTTAATTTCCCGGGTGATAAAGAATTGATTGGGCAGTTTGTAAACGTAAAAATTACCCTTGCGGCGACATGGTCGCTAACAGGAGAATTAATATAATTTAAGGAGAAATAAAATGAGTATAATTGAAAAAGCAAAAGAATTAGGTCAGATGTTAGCAGAAAGCAACGAATTTGTAAAAATGAGAACAGCAGAGCAAGCACAACAAGATGATACAGATGCACAAATGCTTCTTATGGGCTATAATCAAAAGCGCCAAGAGCTTATGATGCAAGCACAAAAAGAAGATATTACACCAGAAGAAATGCAAGCAATTCGCACAGAGATGGAAAGCGAATTTAACAAATTAAATACAAATCCAAATATAGTTGAATATATTGAATCAATGCAAGTATTCAATGAACTTATGCAACAAGTAAATGCATCAATTTCATACTATATTACACCACAACAAGAAGAAGGCTGTGGCGGTGAATGTGGTGGTTGTGGCGGCGGTTGTCACTAATATTAAAATTAAGGAGAGGTAAAAATGGCGGAGCTATCACCAATGATGAGGCAATATTTTGAAATAAAAGAAAGATATAAGGATACTATACTTTTATTTCGTCTTGGTGATTTTTACGAGATGTTCTTTGATGATGGGATTATTGCGTCAAAGGAATTAGAGCTTACCTTAACTGGCAGAGATTGTGGGCAAGAGGAGCGTGCGCCAATGTGTGGCGTTCCTCACCATGCTGCACAGCAATACATAGACAGGCTAATAGAAAAAGGGCACAAGGTTGCAATATGCGAACAGGTAGAAGATGTTTCTGCCTCAAAAGGAATTGTAAAACGTGACGTAACCCGTGTTGTAACCCCTGGAACTGTTACAAATTCTGGTATGTTGGATGATAAAAATAATAACTTTTTATGTAGTATATTTTTTAATAATAACACTGTTGGAATGGCTTTTGTCGATATTACAACAGGGGATTTATTTGCAACAGAAATTGATGGGGATATAAGCTCTATAATGAGCGAGTTATCTCGATATAACCCAACAGAAATAATTGCAAATATAGATTTATTTTCAGATGCAAAGCTTATTTCGAAAATAAAAGAGCGTTTTAGTTGCTCAATAGAAAACGTAAACGATGCGTTTTTTACGCTTGATTTTGCACAGGACAAGCTTTTTGGTCAGTTTAATAAAGAAATTTCAGAATTACCCGTAGCGGGAAACGAGGCGTGCGCTATTGCAGTTGGCGTACTACTTGAATATTTATCACAAACGCAAATGTGCAGGCTTCCTCACATTTCAGAAATACTTTTTTACAGTGATGGACAGTTTATGGATATAGACTTTTCCACAAAACGTAACCTTGAAATTATCGCAACTATGCGTGAAAATAAACGTCGTGGCTCACTGCTGTGGGTGCTTGACGATACACAAACATCAATGGGCGCACGAATGTTAAAAGGGTGGCTTGAAAAACCGTTAATTAGCCCAGCGCAAATACAAAAAAGGCTAACAGCAGTAGACGAGCTTGTAAAAACCCAAATACTTCGTGGCGAACTCCGAGCAGAGCTTGGCACAGTGCAAGACATCGAAAGGCTACTTAGCAGGATAGTAACCGGTAGCGCAAATTGCCGAGATATTGCGGCACTTGGGAATTCATTTAAACCAATTCCAATAATTTATGAAAACATTTCAAAGGCAACCTCGACAATGCTTTGCGAGGTTACAAATAATATAGATTTATTAGAGGATATTTGCTCGCTAATTAGCAGAGCGATAATAGATAATCCACCTTTTTCCGTTCGTGAGGGTGGAATAATTCGTGAGGGCTTTAACGAACAGGTGGATATTTTCAGAAATGCTATGACAGAGGGCAAGCAGTGGATTGCCTCGATGGAACAAAAAGAACGAGAAATAACAGGAATTAAAAACCTCAAAATTTCTTATAACAAGGTTTTTGGATATTTCATAGAGGTGTCTAAATCAAACATACCAAATGTGCCAGATAATTATACTCGTAAGCAAACACTTGCGAATTGTGAAAGGTATATAACAGGCGAGCTAAAGGAAATCGAAAACAAAATTCTTGGGGCAGAGGAACGCATTTGTCAATTAGAATATTCGATATTTTGTGATGTTCGTGAAAAGGTTGCAGGGGCAAATATTCGCATACAAAAAACAGCAAAGGCACTTGCAACAATTGATACGCTTTGCTCGTTTGCAGAGGTTGCCGCAAAAAACAACTATTGTATGCCACAAATTGATATAAGTGATAAGATAAATATAAAAGACGGCAGGCACCCTGTTGTAGAGAAGATGCTAAAAAGTCAAATGTTTGTGCCAAATGATACAATTTTGAATAATACAGATAGCTTGGCGATAATAACAGGCCCAAATATGGCAGGTAAATCTACATATATGAGGCAGGTTGCTTTAATTGTTCTTATGGCACAGGTTGGAAGCTTTGTTCCTGCAAATTCTGCTGAAATTGGTGTTGTAGATAAAATTTTCACCCGTGTTGGCGCAAGTGATGACCTTGCCTCTGGGCAAAGCACATTTATGGTGGAAATGAACGAGGTTGCAAATATTTTAGATAATGCAACAGCAAGCAGTCTTTTAATTCTTGATGAAATTGGCAGAGGTACAAGCACCTACGATGGGCTTAGCATAGCGTGGGCAGTTGTTGAATACATAGCAGACACTAAAAAATTAGGTGCAAAAACACTTTTTGCAACACATTATCACGAGCTTACAGAGCTTGAAGAAAAAATTAGTGGTGTTAAAAATTACTGCATTGCTGTTAAAAAACGTGGTGACGATATAACCTTCCTTAGAAAAATTATTCGTGGAGGCGCAGACGATAGCTATGGTATAGAGGTTGCAAAGCTTGCAGGCGTGAAAAATGAAGTAATAAACAGGGCAAAGGAAATTGTTAAAACCTTAGAATTTAACGATATAAATAGGACTGACATAGTAAAAATGAAAGAGCAAAAAATCGATAAATCCCAAAATGACCAAATTGGGTTAATGTCATTTAGCGGTAGTGAAATAGTAGATGAGCTTAAAAAAATAGATGTTACAACCCTAACGCCGATTGAGGCACTTAACAAACTATATGAAATGAAATTAAAAGCGGAGGGATTATGAGCAAAATTCATATTTTGACGGCTGATGTTTCAAACAAAATAGCTGCTGGTGAGGTTGTTGAACGCCCTGCCTCTGCTGTGAAGGAGCTTATAGAAAATGCAGTAGATGCAGGTGCAACCGCTATTACTGTTGAGGTAAAAAACGGTGGTATTTCGTATATTCGTGTAACAGATAATGGAACTGGTATGGAGTATGATGATGCAATAACAGCATTTCTGCGCCATGCAACAAGTAAAATTTCAAACGAGGGCGATTTGGAGCATATTTCAACTCTTGGTTTTCGTGGTGAGGCTCTGGCAAGTATTGCCGCTGTTTCACATATAGAGCTTATGACTAAAACTGAAAATAATGACGGAGTGTATGTCGAGCTTGATGCTGGCGAAATAGTTAGAAATGAAACAGTTGGTTGCCCTGCGGGAACTACAATTGTGGTTAAAAATTTATTTTATAATACCCCTGCAAGAATGAAGTTTCTTAAAAAAGATAAAACAGAAACAGGTTATATTTCAGATATTGTAGAACGCCTTGTGCTAAGTAACCCAAATATTTCGCTAAAATATATTGTAGATGGCAAGGAACAATTATTTTTTGGTGGGGATGGCGAGCTTAAATCCTGTGTTTATAGTGTTTATGGCAGGGATTATGCAAAGGCTGTTAACGAAATTGAACGAAATATAACTAATATTAAGGTTAGTGGGCTTGTTGGCAAGGCAGAGGTTTCAAGGGGAAACCGTTCATTTCAAAGCTTTTTTGTAAATGGTAGGTACGTTAAAAATAGAGCGCTTACATATTCAGCCGAGGCGGCATATAAAAATATACTTATGATAGGCAAATTCCCTTTTTTTGTAATTCATATAAATATTCCTTTTGAAGTTGTGGATATTAATGTTCACCCAACAAAGCAAGAAGTAAAATTTGCAGATGAAAAGGCAGTTTGTGACGAGGTATATTGGGCGATTAAATCTGCCATAAACGAAAGTGCAGATGTTGTAAGACACGAAATAACCACTTCAAAACAACCAACCTTTAGAGTGCCAATTTTTGAAAATAATATTAAGCAAATGCCGATAAGTCTGTTGCAGCCAGTAAAGCAAAACACAATGGCAGAGCCACCTGCACACTATATTTCTGTTGTAGAAGAACAGCAACAACCAACATTGCAGAATTATAAAATAGTTGGACAGCTTTTTGACACATTTATTATTATAGAAATTGAAAATAAAATAACATGGGTATGCACTTGACTAAGGTTTAATTAAATGTTAGAATAATTACATGAAAGAGTATCCAATGAACTTAACGGAATTTGAAAAAGAATTTAGTACTGAAGAACAGTGTCGAGAATATTTAC
>Ga0247840_10001720_pt1 | contig 41685 bp, 51 predicted proteins | sample LaCruzMarch2015__FD_192404 | JGI IMG/M metagenome (GOLD analysis project Ga0247840, IMG submission 192404) | Freshwater microbial communities from meromictic Lake La Cruz, Castile-La Mancha, Spain - LaCruzMarch2015_17m | ecosystem: Environmental > Aquatic > Freshwater > Lake | place: Spain... | reverse complement strand
GATGGCTTGCAGGAGTTCGCGTTGTTCTGGGTTTAGTATTAGAGGGGCTAACGGGCGTGCCACGGAATCAATCTGGTCAGTTGGAAAGGCAATATTATCCGATATATTTCGAGGCGTGGGTACTAGTGACAGTCACTGACCTTGCCCCAGAACAGGTGACGGGTTTAGGGTGGGCGGAGACAGGCCAACACGCCACTGCAAAAGAGCAGGCTTTCTATCCCGATATTGTAGCCAAAGAGGCATTTGATACTCATGTAAAGCACCAATATATCGATATGAATTCGATTCCTGAATTGGATGAGGAATTTGATTTTTGTTGGTCAATCTGTGCAATGGAACACTTAGGTTCAATTAAACAAGGCATAGAGTTTGTTGAAAATTCATTATCTATACTAAAGCCCGGTGGAATAGCAGTACACACAACGGAATATAATTATTTGTCTGACGAACAAACGATTGATAATTGGCCAACCGTATTATTTTTACGCAAGCACTTCGAAGAACTTGCGCAAGTTCTTGCAAGTAAGGGGCATCAAATGCTCGGGCCAGAATTTGATGTTGGCAAAGGTGTATTAGATAAGTTTATTGATATTCCTCCCTACGCTTTAGGTGAAGGTTGGCTTTTACATGATCAGTGGTCTAATAATAATCAGGCGGCACATTTAAAATTAGCTATTGATGGATTTGCTTGTACATGTTTCGGAATTATTGTCAGGAAAGCATCCTGACAAGTTTACAATTTCGTTAGAAATTCTGCTACCGGGATGATTCGCTGAAAAGCAAGCCTTCTTTTGATGAATTTCAGCCAATCTAATTAATTAAAGTGCGTATTTAAATGTCTTGCAGCCCAAATAAATGGGGTTACCAATGATATTCAGACGGTTTTATCGTTTCGCCAGCTTTTGGATATAAGCCGTTACATCATCAATAATGTTTAACAGCAACCCACTATAATCGAGTAGAGGTTTAAAAATTGTTGTGATATCGTCCAGACAATATTCGTGGGCTATATCGTTTCTGAGTTTTCTGACAGCATATAAATCATCAGCGCTTTCCACCAACCCCATCTTTTCAGACAAATTGCAGCGGTCAATAAAAAACTTGGCATCCTCTTGAAGTAGAATAAACAGGGTTTTTAATACTTTTTGTGTCAAAATATCGCTGCTTCTAGCAAAGCGTCCGCTTAAGGATTCAAACTCGCTCAACTCTGGCATAGTGTACGTGTTTTTTAAACCGATATGCTGGCATTGGGTAAATGAATAGCGAAGTACGGTCACGGATTTTGCCAGTAACTCCAGCTCCTTATTTAACAGCTTGAACAGATTTTCTTGATGGTTATTCATAATTCTATGGCTTCGTTGAGGGCGATGTCTTTAAACACGTCATTTGAGGAAAATTCAAAACTGACCAAATCCAGTTTCTGTTCGCCAAATGCCCTAAAAAATTCGCGTTCAATCGTTGCTTTTTCTAAAAAATCTAGTCTCCTCTCGCCTAAAATCAATAGGTCAATGTCGCCACCTTTTTTCGTGTCATCCACTCGACTGCCGAACAGATATATTTTGGCAGTGGGCATGATCGCTATAATTGATGTTTTTAGGCGGTCAATTTTATTCTTGGCAAGTCTCATGATCTGTTCTCGTTGGGGTGCTGAACGTCTTGTTTACCGTATTGCTTTCATTTGGTTACCCGTTTGCATTATAACGCATAACAAAAACTGCATGCTTACAACGGATTGGGTTGCTTAGCTTATGGACAATGTACTGGTGACAGGTGCTACCGGTTTTATCGGCAAAGCCTTATGTGTTGAATTAAACGCCAAAAAATTTAAGGTCATGGAGGTTGCCCGTTTATCCGGGGTGCTTGAATATCCCAATGAGGTCGGCAAGATTTTTATCGAGGGCATTGAAAGTCAAACAGAGTGGCATACAGCACTAAAAAATATTGATGTAGTTGTTCATCTTGCAGCTCGTGTCCATGTTTTGCATGATACCTCCGTTAATGCACTGGCGAAGTTCAGAAAAGTTAATGTTGAAGGAACGTTAAATCTTGCCAGGCAAGCTGCCAATGCAGGGGTTAAACGCTTTGTTTTTATTAGCACAATCAAAGTCAATGGTGAGAATACGCTATCGGGTCAGGCGTTTGTCGCAGATGATGAACCTAACCCGCTTGATTTCTATGCAATTTCAAAACTGGAAGCCGAAGACGGTTTGCGCCAGTTAGCTGTAGATACCGATATGGAAGTGGTGATTATTCGTCCGCCGTTAGTTTATGGTGCCGGGGTTAAAGCAAATTTTCAAACCATGATGCGCTATTTAGTTAAGGGTTTACCATTGCCGTTTGGTTTAGTTGTAAATAAACGCAGTTTAGTTGCGCTGGATAATCTGGTAGATTTGATCATGCTTTGTATGACACATCCGGCGGCGGCTAACATGACGTTTTTGGTCTGTGATGGTGAGGATTTGTCCACTACTGAACTGTTGCGCCGTCTAGCTGTATTTATGGGTAAGAAGGTATGGTTGCTTCCAGTTCCGGTAAGCTTGTTGGGCGGTGCTTTGTTGTTATTGGGTAAAGGAGCAGTGGTTCAGCGTTTATGTGGCAATTTGCAAATTGATGACTCTAAAACCCGTAAGCTTTTGGAATGGAGTCCACCAGTCAGTCTTGACCAAGCTTTATATCAAACTGTTCAGCATTTTTTGGCGTCACGTTAATGGTTATGCTGATTTTGTTGTTGTCCGCCTTTATTGTTGCGGTGGTTTTAACGGGAATTTCGCGCCGTTATGCCATTGCAAGCTTCCTGCTTGATATTCCCAATAACCGCAGTTCGCATCATATTCCAACACCGCGTGGTGGTGGGTTGGCGATTGTAGGTGTTTTTCTTGCCAGCGTACCCGTGTTTTGGCAGTTGGATATTTTTACCTTACATGAGATGTTGGCTTTATTAGGGGCGGGTGCATTGGTTGCCACGATAGGTTTTTTTGATGACCGCCAGAGTGTATCCGTCCGTTTGCGTTTATCGGCGCATTTGTTTGCTTCTGCTTGGGCGTTGTTTTGGTTGGGTGTGCCTCCTATCCCTTTATTTGATTCGCCGTTGGGCTCAGGAATCGCAAGCTTGCTGGGTATTTTTTATCTGATTTGGCTATTGAATCTTTACAATTTTATGGATGGGATTGATGGGCTGGCGGGTATTGAAGCCATTACCGTTTGTTTCGGAGGGGGAATATTGTATTGGCTGATGAATGACAGTAACGGGAGCTATTGGCCGCTGTTTTTGCTGGCAATGGCGGTGGCGGGTTTTTTGTGCTGGAATTTCCCCCCCGCCAAAATATTTATGGGTGATGGCGGCAGCGGTTTTTTAGGGCTAGTATTAGGCATTTTTTCTCTACAAGCGGCGTGGTTTTCTCCGCAATTTTTTTGGAGTTGGTTGATTTTGTTAGGGGTGTTTATTGTGGATGCGACATGGACTTTGTTGCACCGTCTTTATCAAGGGGAAAAAATTTATCAGGCGCACCGTAGCCATGCTTATCAGCGGGCGGCCCGCCACTACGGGGCGCACAAACCGGTAAGTTTGACGGTGGCTATTATCAATGTATTTTGGTTGTTACCGATGGCTTTATGGGTAGGGATGGGAGGGACTAATGGGTTGCTTGGAATGCTCTTGTCTTATGTCCCGCTGTTTATTTTGGCTTTAATTTTCAAAGCTGGTGCTAAGGAAGAAGCAAGGTGAAGACGCGGTTGGCATATTGGTTTACGGAACTTTCCAGGCCGAAAAAAGTATGTATCCTCATCGCTACGGATGTCCTTTTTTCTGTGCTGGCTTTGTGGCTGGCCTTCTCATTGCGTTGGGGAGTTTGGTACGCGCCTCATGGCGAAGAATGGTATCTGTTTCTTGCTGGGCCTTTTATCGCAATTCCCATATTTATTAGGTTAGGTTTGTATCGTGCTATTGTCCGTTATATCGAGATGCGTGCCTTATGGACTATTTTTCAGGCGACTATGCTATACGCGCTGGTCTTTGCGTTTGTCATCTACCAATCCAGCATTCCGGTCATTCCCCGGACAGTAGCACCGTTAAATGGTTTGTTGATGATGTTGCTGGTTGGTAGCAGCCGTTTTTTTGCGAGATGGTGGTTATCTGACAATTATTCCAGCTTACCTGGAACACGAAATACGGCCTTATGTAGAAAAAAAAATGTCATTATTTATGGCGCCGGAAGTGCGGGCATACAACTGGCGGCGGCATTAATGCATGGTCGGGAATACAATCCGGTTGCTTTCATTGATGACAACCATCTGTTACATAAACAAAAAATCAATGGCATTAAGATTTATTCGCTCAGTTTGCTAGCTTACGTCATAAAGCGTTATCAAGTTTCCGATATTCTCCTTGCAATGCCTTCTGTGAGCCGGTCACGGCGAAGTGAAATTATCCGTCTGCTAGAACCTTATGCCGTCCATGTCAGGTCGATGCCTGGATTGGCTGATATAGCCCAAGGCAAAGTGACATTTGATACTTTGCAAGAAGTGGATATCGCCGATCTTTTGGGGAGGTATTGCATAGACCCCGACCCTTCGCTGATCCAAGCCACAATCAGCGGCAAAGTGGTGATGGTGACTGGTGCTGGCGGTTCAATAGGTTCTGAACTTTGTCGGCAAATTATCCGCCTGCAACCCAACACCCTGATATTATTTGAATTATGTGAGTTCGCCTTATATTCCATAGAAAAAGAATTGCAGCGCTTGCTTTCAAAAAAGACCAAGGGAACGGATTTTGAACTGGTAGCCGTACTAGGCTCTGTCCTCGACTTTAAGCGGGTGGAAAAAATCTGCCGGACTTTTAAAGTACAGACGCTTTACCATACTGCAGGTTATAAACATGTCCCTATCGTGGAAAGAAATCCAGGAGAAGCCGTTTGGAACAATATTTTCGGAACCTTGCACACCGCCCAAGCTGCTATTGCCGCCCAAGTGGAGAAATTCGTGTTGATTTCTACCGACAAAGCGGTCAGGCCAACCAATACCATGGGGGCGACCAAACGTTTTGCCGAATTGATTTTGCAGGCACTTAGTGTCAACCAGGAAGATACCCGACAAACGTGTTTTACCATGGTGCGTTTTGGTAATGTCTTGGACTCGTCAGGTTCCGTAGTCCCTTTGTTCAGGGAGCAAATTGCCCGTGGCGGGCCGGTAACTGTTACTGATGCCCGCGTCATCCGTTATTTTATGACCATACCTGAAGCGGCACAATTAGTGATTCAGGCGGCGGCAATGGGGCAGGGCGGCGATGTTTTTGTGTTAGATATGGGTGAACCTATCCGTATTCTTGATTTGGCAAAACGAATGATCCATTTGAGCGGTTTGGAAGTAAAAAATGAAGACCACCCCGATGGCGAGATTGAAATCAGTTTTATAGGTTTGAGGCCGGGCGAGAAACTTTTTGAGGAATTACTGATTGGCGACCATGTTTCGGAAACCAGCCACCCCAGAATAATGCGGGCGAAAGAGCCGGTTATTTCTTGGGCAGAGTTGCAAATCATGCTCAATCAATTGGAGGCTGCCACTGAAAATGACGATTATGTCCAGATAAGAAATATTATGACTAGTGCGGTAGCGGGCTTCGTGCCGCAGTGTGAAATCAGTGATGTGTTGTGGGAAAAAACTTCACGGAAAAATTAAAATAAAATTTTAGGGGCAAAAAAAACCTCCCAACGCATTGCACGATGGGAGGCCGAAGTTCAAGCAGAGTATTATGAGGAGTAACTGCTTGAGGTATAACACCAGGAGGGTTGTTAAATCATTTGAACTCAACTTTTTAGTTGGGTTCTCATCACAATGTTGCTATAAATAGCCGCAGTTGCAAATAACACGGTTGAGAAAATAAATTGACCGGAAATAAAGCTCCAAATGCCGGCAATAAAGAGTAAACCAATCAATATATCTTTTTTAAAGTCGTTCATTGTCTTATTCCTGTAAAGTAATTAAAAAAATCTTCAAACAGCTTTGGTTGTTGATGAGTTTTGTTTTTCGTTGATTTGATGATTACTATACAGGGATAAAATTTGTGTACAATACGCTAAATATTAAATGCATTGATTGCATTTAAGAAACAATGAAAATGTCAACATTTTATTGATAGAATAATTACTAATTTTGTAGCTAATTGACATATTTCATGAAAATGACCAAGAAGAAATGTAAAAAGGGTTAGGTATTAGTTTTTGAGGTTATTTTCAGAATATTGAGGAAATGAAGTGGATAAGTTAACCAGTATGAATGTTTTTGTTCGTGTCGCCAGGGCGGGAAGCTTTGCGGGCGGCGCTCGGGAACTGGGCATTTCTAGGGCCATGGCGACCAAGCATATTATGCAACTTGAAGGTAGCCTAGGGACCCGGCTTTTTAACAGAACTACACGCAGTTTAAGCCTTACCGATGTCGGTGCATCTTATCTTGAACGTTGCCAGCAAGTGTTGCTCGATGTTGAAGAGATGGAATCGGCGGTCACCCACTTGCAAACCGAGCCGCGCGGTGTTTTAAAAATTAGTGCCCCGCCCGTTATTGGCGCCAGCCACATTACCCGGGCAATTTCACAGTTTTTGAAGATACACTCAGATTTGACCGTTGATTTGATTTTGCAAAGTAGTCCGGGTGATCTGATTGATGAGGGCATTGACGTGGCAATCTATTTGGGCGCATTAGACGATACCAGCATGGTGGCGCGTAAATTAGCCAGTTCCTCTATGGTTGTTTGTGGTTCGCCTGATTATCTTTCCCGTTACGGTATTCCTATAACGCCTGAGGATTTGCTGGCACATAGTTGTTTGGTCAACTGGGCCAGTTCCCCAAGAAATAAATGGCAGTTTAAAAGCGATTCCGGTCATACGGTGATTACCGTATCTGGGCGTATGCAAGCCAATGTCGCCGATGCCATTCGAGTTGCCGCGATAGATGGCTTAGGTCTGGTGATGCTGGCTTCATATGTAGTCGCTAGGGATATTGAAAAAGGCAAATTAAAAGCCGTATTGGAAAATTACACTTTGCCGCCTTTAGATATTCATGCCGTATACCCACATCGGAAATATTTATCCGCTAAAGTAAGACGATTTTTAGATTTTTTACAGGAATGGTTGGGACCTCAAGTTACCATGCCTGGCTCCGAGTAATCAAAAACAATATTTTTTTATCGATCCAAAACTAGCTTTAAGGTTGGTTTTATAAGTCAATTTCTTGACCATGCCTGTTTGGATGCGATAATAGGCGGACTTGTCACCGACAGTTCGGCATCTTAGTCATTTTTTATGGGTCAAATTCTTGCCATCTCCTTAAATTGTAAAAAATCCAGTTGAGCGGTCAATGATAACAAACCTTTCCCCACCCAAGGCTTGGGACTTAATGCAGAGCCGGCCTGATGCCGTATTGATTGATGTCAGGTCAAAATTTGAGCATACCTTCATTGGACATCCGCCGAAGGCAGTGCTTGTTGCTTGGAAAGAATTGCCCGACTGGCGACCAAACCCAGAGTTTGTTCCTAGTGTTATTGAAGCCGTGCCATACCGCAATACACCAATTTTATTATTGTGCCGAAGCGGGCAACGTTCATTGGAAGCCGCCAGTACTTTACAACAGATAGGTTATACCCAGCTTATTAATATTGAAGGCGGTTTTGAAGGGCCATTGGACAGCGATAAACATCGCAACACCCTCGACGGATGGCGTTTTCATGGCTTACCTTGGCAACAAAACTAAGCCTCTTCTGATTTACTTATCCGATCCTGATGGCAGGCTGCCATCTTTATCACCGAATGCAAGCTAGACTTAGCTTTGATCGGACTAACCTATTTATTTAACCTCCAGAGTATATCCAAGTGATTGAAAAATTAAGAAATATCGCCATTATTGCCCACGTTGACCATGGTAAGACGACCTTGGTTGACAAATTGCTCCAACAATCCGGCACGTTCGCCGCGCACACTAAAGTGACCGAACGGATGATGGATTCCAACGATATTGAAAAAGAACGTGGTATCACCATTTTGGCAAAAAACACCGCCCTAGATTGGAACGGCTACCATATCAACATCGTCGACACTCCAGGCCATGCCGATTTTGGTGGCGAAGTCGAGCGCGTACTATCAATGGTTGATTCGGTTTTGTTGTTAGTCGATGCCGTTGACGGCCCGATGCCACAAACCCGTTTCGTCACCCAAAAAGCGTTTGCCCTAGGCCTGAAACCAATTGTCGTCATTAATAAAATTGACCGTCCGGGCGCACGTCCAGACTGGGTAGTCGATCAAACTTTTGATTTGTTTGACCGTTTGGGCGCGACTGACGAACAACTTGATTTCCCTATCGTTTTTGCTTCGGCAATCAACGGTTACGCAGGTTTGGAACACACTATTACTGGCGGTGACATGACCCCGTTGTTTGAAACCATCGTGTCCAAAGTGAATCCGCCGCCTGTCGATATTGATGGCTCCTTCCAAATGCAGGTGTCTAGTCTTGACTACAATATGTACGTTGGCGTTATTGGCGTGGGTCGTATACAACGCGGTACGATCAAACCTAACCAACCGTTGGTGATTGTTAACCGTGAAGGTGTCGAACGTAAGGGCCGCATGTTACAAATTTATGGTTTCCACGGCTTGGAGCGCGTTGAAGTCAGCGAAGCGCGTGCGGGCGACATTATCGCCTTCGCTGGGATCGAAAAATTAGAAATTTCAGACACCATCTGTAATCCAGAAGCGGTTGAAATCATGAAGCCACTCACTGTGGATGAGCCGACCGTAACCATGACCTTCCAAGTCAACAACTCACCGTTTGCTGGTAGGGAAGGCAAGTTTGTCACCACCCGGCAAATCCGTGACCGCCTTGAAAAAGAACTGCAACACAACGTCGCGTTAAAAGTTGAAGATACTGGGGACCCGGATAAATTTAAAGTATCAGGCCGTGGCGAATTACATTTGTCAGTCCTGATCGAAAACATGCGCCGCGAAGGCTTTGAAATGGGCGTATCGCGTCCAGAAGTTATCATCAAAGAAATTGATGGCAAAAAATGCGAACCCTTCGAAATGGTCACTATCGAAGTGGAAGAAGAGCATCAAGGTACCATCATGGAAAAATTGGGTGACCGTAAAGGCGATTTGACCAATATGGTGCCCGACGGTAAAGGCCGTATCCGCTTGGAATACATGATGCCGTCACGCGGATTGATCGGCTTCCAAACTGAATTTATGACCGCAACGTCAGGTTCTGGTTTGCTCTACCACGTCTTCGACCATTACGGCCCGATGAAAGCCGGTGAAGTCGGCAGCCGACTACGTGGCGTCATGATTTCCATGGTGGCAGGCAAAGCCGTGACCTATTCCTTGCATCCTTTACAAGAACGTGGCGAATTGTTGTTAGTCAACGGCGATGAAGTTTACGAAGGTATGCTAGTTGGCTTGCATTCCCGTAGCAATGACTTATGCGTCAACCCTTGCAAACCCAAGCAATTGACCAACGTCCGTGCGTCAGGTACGGATGAGAGTTTGGTGCTGGCGCGTATCCAAAAAATGACATTGGAACAAGCGTTGGAATTTATTGCTGAAGATGAGTTGGTGGAAGTTACGCCTAAGTCTATACGTCTGCGTAAGAAATTATTGACGGAAAATGAGCGTAAACGCGCGTCTAAAGGCTAATTCCTGCTGAAATGTATAGCGTGGGCAATTATGGCTTACGCGTATTGAGACGACAACATGGACAAAGTCAAAGAAGAAGCTAGCAATCGAGTTTTGTTAATTGATTTAGAAAATTGTCCTAGCCAGATTAACCAGCTTATGGAAAATCTTGGGCAATATTCCCATGTTGTTGTCTGCTATGCTCAAAGCGGCGCAAAAATACCGATTGATTGGATTGTGCCTTTAACAGCCACAGTTAATGCCAATAAGTTACGTATTGCTAAGATGCCGAACACAGGTAAAAACTCAGCAGATTTTGGTATCTCATTTTGGGCTGGCGTTTTGATGATAGAGCTTCCCAAACAGACTCATTTTGACATTGTTTCTAATGATAACGATTTGGAGCATGTTGTTGATTTGTTGAAAGATCAAGGCCGGAGCGCAACAAGAATTGGTATAAAAAAAGAAAGTATTCAATCAGTGAACACCGCAAGTGAAGGTGTTATGCAGATTAATTCTTATGTTCAAGAATACTGTCGCCATTTATTGAATCACAATAAAAGTCGGCCTGCCAAAAAGGAAACCTTGCTTAACAATATCAAAAGTAAATTTAAGGCTGACAATGTTAATCCTGAATTGATATTTGATTATTTAAGCAAGCAAGGCGTTATAGCAATAAATGCTAATAAAATTGCTTATAACCAAGAAAAAATTACTAAAATTGCTGCTTTGTAAAACAAATGGATTGAGTGTGAATTTTAGCTTTTTATTTTAATCGCTTATGGTGGAGATAATGAGTAATATCCAAGAACTTGAACTAGCAGTTTCGCAACTCTCAGCTAACGAATTACAGCAGTTTTTCGAATGGTTTGAAGAGTTTATTGCAGACCAGTGGGATCAAAAAATTGCAGCGGATGTTTTCGCTGGTCGATTGGATAGGGTTGGTAATTCAGCTGATGAAGCCTTTCTTTCAGGCCAAATAACCGCATTGTGAAGCACTTTGCCACATCGGATTTTTGGTTTCACTATCGTCAATTACCCGATGAAATTCGTCTGCTGGCGGATAAAAATTTCGAATTACTGCGAACCTATCCTCGTCATCCTTCCTTACGATTGAAAAAGATAGGCGTGTTTTGGTCAGTTCGTATTGGGTTGCGTTATCGCGCATTGGCAAAGGAACGTGAAGAAGGGTTGGTGTGGTTTTGGATTGGCTCACATGACCGTTACGATGATCTAATAACGCAATAAAATAATTCTTGAAATAAAAACATAAATAAATCATGACCCCACGCACCGCCACCGTAGAGCGCAACACTCTCGAAACCCAAATCAAAATAACCATTAATGTTGATGGTACAGGCCAAGCTAGATTTACCACAGGTGTGCCTTTCCTTGACCATATGCTAGACCAAATCGCCCGCCACGGTTTAATCGACCTGGATATTGTCGCCCACGGTGATTTACAAATTGATGCCCACCACACGGTGGAAGATGTCGGTATCACTTTAGGGCTAGCGGTTGCTAAAGCCATTGGCGATAAAAAAGGTCTAGTCCGTTACGGGCATTCTTATGTGCCACTGGATGAAGCCTTGTCGCGGGTGGTGGTGGATTTTTCCGGTCGGCCTGGGTTGTTTTACAATGTCACCTTTCCGCGCGGCATGATCGGTTCGTTTGATGTCGATTTGTTCCGTGAATTTTTTCAAGGTTTTGTTAACCATGCGGGTTTGACTTTGCATATTGACAATCTTAAAGGCGTCAACGCCCACCACATCGCCGAAACGGTATTTAAAGCTTTCGGACGCGCTTTACGGATGGCGATGGCCGCCGACGAACGCATGGCGGGCATTATGCCTTCCACCAAAGGTACGCTTTAAGCTAAGTTAATTGTCCACGAAAGACACGAAAGACACGAAAATTTTCACTTTTTCAGCCTGACATTGAATTAAGCAACCCGCCTAATTTGCAGAGTATTTTTCGTGCTTTTCGTGTCTTTCGTGGACAAAAATGATTTATAACATCATCTTTACTGAATTTTTATGTCTTCCGTTGCTGTAATTGATTATGGAATGGGCAATTTGCATTCAATTGCCAAAGCCTTGCAACACGCCGCCCCTGATGTGTCGGTCACCGTCACAGCCGATGCACTAGCGATTTTGCAAGCCGACCGTGTTGTGTTTCCCGGTGTGGGGGCGATACGCGACTGTATGCAGGCACTGCAACAAACAGGCTTGGATGACGTTATCCAAACCGTCGCCAAAACCAAGCCTTTATTAGGTATTTGTTTAGGGATGCAAGCCTTATTGACGGACAGTGCAGAAAATGGGCATAACCCCTGCCTCAATATTTTTGCAGGCCATGTCCTCCGTTTTCCTGAGGATTTACAGGATGCTGACGGCGTACGCCTGAAAATCCCGCACATGGGTTGGAATCAAGTCCGGCAAAATCCACATCCCTTATGGCAAGATATTCCCCAAAACAGCCGCTTTTATTTTGTCCATAGTTATTACGCACAACCGGATCATGCAGCGATAATCGCGGCAACTAGCGAATATCCAGCGCCGTTTGCCTGTGCATTAGCTAAAGAAAATGTCTTTGCCGTACAATTTCACCCCGAAAAAAGCCAAGCCGTAGGCTTGCAATTGCTGAACAATTTTTTGCACTGGGATTTGTAGCGGCGCGGATTCCCTACCCGCCCGCCGCACTTCCGCCATCCATGGCGGTCGGCGGTGGGGATTCCCTACCCGCCGCCGCACTTCCGCCATCCGTGGTGGTCGGCGGCAAGATGCCCCGCCATGCCCGTTTTTACTGAGGAAGTTTTTATGTTGTTGATACCTGCGATTGATTTAAAAGAAGGCAAATGTGTGCGTTTGCGCCAAGGCCGTATGGAAGATGACACGGTTTTTTCCGATGATCCAATTGCCGTAGCGGGGCGTTGGGTAGAAGCCGGAGCGAAACGTCTGCATTTGGTGGATTTGGATGGGGCGTTCGCAGGTAAACCCCGCAATGCCGAGGTCATCCACGCCATTGTCGAAGCCTATCCTAATCTTATCGTACAAATCGGCGGTGGTATCCGTGATGAAGAAACCATCGAAGCCTATCTTAATGCGGGTGTTGAATACGTCATCATCGGCACTAAAGCCGTAAACGAACCGCATTTTGTCCGCGATGTCGCGATGGAATATCCGCGCCGTATTATTGTTGGATTGGATGCCAAAGATGGCAAAGTTGCCGTTGATGGGTGGTCGAAACTGTCCAAACATGATGTAATTGATTTGGCACAACATTTTGAAGCCGATGGCGTGGAAGCGATTATTTATACCGATATTGCCCGCGATGGCATGATGCAAGGTGTCAATGTTGAAGCAACGGCACGCTTGGCGCGGGCGATCAAAATCCCTGTGATTGCATCGGGTGGTATCACCAATCTGGACGATATTCGCGCTTTAGGCGAGTTTGCCCACGAAGGCATTATGGGGGCGATCACCGGACGTGCTATTTATGAAGGTACGCTGGATTTCGTTGAAGGTACAAAACTTGCCGAATCGTTTTAATTTATGACCTTAGCCAAACGCATCATCCCCTGTCTAGACGTTGATAATGGTCGCGTTGTCAAAGGCGTAAAATTTGTCGACATCCGCGACGCTGGTGATCCGGTAGAAATTGCCCGCCGTTACGACCGCGAAGGCGCGGACGAAATCACCTTCCTTGACATCACCGCTACCCACGACAACCGCGACACCATCGTCCATGTGGTCGAACAAGTCGCCAGCGAAGTGTTTATTCCGCTCACAGTCGGCGGTGGTATCCGCACCTTGGACGATATTCGCCGGATGCTCAATGCAGGTGCGGATAAGGTCGGTATCAACAGTGCGGCAGTGTTCCGCCCCGAGTTCGTCCAAGAAGCGGCGGAGCGGTTCGGTTCGCAATGTATCGTCGTCGCTATTGATGCGAAAAAAACCAGCCACGCAGGGGAGCTTGACCGTTGGGAAATTTTTACCCACGGTGGACGCAAACCCACAGGCATCAACGCCGTTGAATGGGCGGAAAAAATGGTTGCCTACGGGGCTGGTGAGATACTGCTAACCAGCATGGATCGGGACGGCACCCGCGAAGGCTTCGATTTGCCATTAACCCGCGCCATTAGCGAAGCCGTTGCCGTGCCAGTGATCGCCTCCGGCGGTGTTGGCAATCTCGATCATCTGGCAGATGGCGTTATCCAAGGTAAAGCCGATGCGGTACTGGCGGCGAGCATTTTCCACTTCGCCGAATATACCGTGCAACAAGCCAAAGAACATCTTCGAAGCCTTGGTATTGAGGTGCGCTTATGAGTGAAGCTTGGCTAGACGACATCCGCTGGACCAGCGATGGCCTGATCCCCGTCATCGCCCAAGAAACTAATAATGGCAGGGTGATGATGCTCGCGTGGATGAACCGCGAATCCTTAAGCCTAACCGCTGAGGAAGGTTACGCCGTGTACTGGTCGCGCTCACGCGGCAAATTGTGGCGCAAAGGCGAAGAATCCGGTCATCGCCAGAAAGTCATTAGCATTCAACTCGATTGTGACGAAGACGTGATTTTGTTGGAAATCGAACAGGAAGGTGGCATTGCTTGCCACACAGGACGTGAAAGCTGTTTTTATCGGCAATTGATAGACGGGCAATGGCAAGCAGTAGAACCTGTTTTGAAAAATCCTGACGAAATTTATAAATAACAGGATATAGAATTTTCTGAATCAAGCATAAGCATTATGAATAATACCCTAACCCAACTCGCCCAAGTCCTAGAAGACCGTAAACAGCAATCCGCCGATAAATCTTATGTCGCCAGCTTGTACACTAAAGGTTTGGACAGCATTTTGAAAAAAATCGGCGAGGAAGCTGCCGAAACCATTATTGCTGCGAAAAACGGCGATAAGGAACAGATCATTTATGAAACTGCCGATTTGTGGTTCCATTGTATGGTGATGCTGGCGGCGCAAGGCTTGCACCCCGATGATGTCTTGAACGAATTGCAACGCCGTTTTGACCTGTCGGGGCTGGAAGAAAAGGCGCGGCGTACCCCCTAACCTTATCCCACAGCCAATTTATTCTAGGCAGACAGGCTAAGCATCCTAGAGTATCTTTGTAAGTTATTCCAGTACTGGCGAATATGCGCAATTGTTTGAAGAAGACTAGAACAGTCTGCGTAGCGAAATCCTGATTCGGAGCAGTTTCTTTGCTTTGGGTGGCATTGAATATTTGGACTTTATCACGGGTTTTGATATTGGTTTGATTTATACATGTTGCGGTTCGCGGTTTAATGGCTTCTTCAATCCATGCTAAGTATGCAAGATTGATGTTTTGTGGCGAGTTTTTTATTGATCCGTAAAACTTAAAGCTGAATTATCAGATTGTTGATGTTCAAATACTGTCTAGGTTTTGTATAGCCTGTGTTAATATTACGAATCCAGTAATTGATGCAAATAAGCAACTATGATCAATCCTAATGACGATTCCGCACAATATTTGATCAGTACGGTATCAAAAAGATCGGGTGTTAAATCTGATTTGGTCAGAGCTTGGGAGCGTCGCTATCAAGCGGTAACGCCGACCCGTACTTCTGGGGGGCATCGAGTGTACACCGCGCAAGATATTGCCCGTCTAAAATTGCTCAACCAAGCGACCAATAATGGTCACAGTATTAGCCAAATTGCCCGTTTGCCATTGGAAGAGCTTAAACAATTGGTCAAAGATGAGCCAAGTGCAAATATCCAGACTTTAGCTCCGGCTTCTGCCAGCGATAGAATGTTTCTTGCCGAAGAATACATTGATAAATGTTATTTGGCGGTTTTGGCATTTGATGCCAACGCGCTGGAAGCACATTTCGAACATGCCATCGTCGAACTGGGATCAGAAACCTTTATTGAACATTTGTTGACACCGTTGTTGACCAAAATTGGCGAACGTTGGCGTGTCGGCGAACTTAGGCCAGTACACGAACACATGGCGTCTTCAATCATCCGCTCATTGACGTATATTTTGCGTAACAACAATCCCATATCCGCCCATGCCCCTAAGATGATAGTCTCCACACCAATCGGGCAATTGCACGAGTTGGGTGCTTTGCTAGCGGCGATTATTGCCGAACTGAAAGGTTGGAAGGTGACTTATCTTGGGGCTAATTTGCCTGCGGAAGAAATTGCCGCTGCTGTCAAGTTCACCAATGCACAGGCAGTGACTTTAAGCATTAGTTTTACTACTGATGATTTGACTATCCCCAAAGAAATTCGGCGCTTGAAAAAGCTGCTAGGGCCAAATGTTGCATTAATTGTCGGTGGTCGGGCGGCGGCCTATTACAAAGCAATTTTTGACGAGGTTGGCGTGTTAAATATCCAAAGCTATGATCATTTTCGCTTGATTCTTGATGAACTCGCCATTGATGGCCACGATGGACAGGAAACCAGTGGAGAAGCGGTTTGAAAAACCTTGGAACGGTTAAGGGACGATGAATTTTTGGCAAAGCAAAATGCTGGCTGAATTGAGCCCCGAAGAATGGGAGTCTTTATGCGATGGTTGCGGGCAATGCTGTTTGCACAAATTGGAAGACGAGGATACGGGGCAGGTGGCCTTAACGCGCATTGCCTGTGATTTGTTGGATATAAAACATTGCCGTTGCCGGAAATATGGCGAACGCAGCCTTTTAGTGCCTGAATGCCTTGATTTACAACAACATGATTTTGCCAAATATGGCCGTTGGTTGCCAAAAACGTGTGCTTATCGTTTATTAGGTGAAGGCAAGGATTTGCCAAAATGGCACCCGTTGGTGTCAGGTACGACGGAAAGCGTTAATGCGGCGGGTATGAAAGCTAGTGGCTATGCCTTGAAAGCCTCAAGGATCAAACATTATGAAGATTATGAAGATTACATTATTGAATGGTTGGATTAGTTTTAGTCTTTGATGTTGATTACTATACCCGCACCATCAACCGATTTTCGCTTTTCAATTTCCGGCTCCGGTGAAATGATCAATCCACCTTTAAGTTGGAATGGCGGTTCGGTTTTTTTGGGTTTGGAGGTGAACAATCCCTCAAATTGATCCCCTTGTTCATGCTTTGTTTCTATTAATGCCGGTTTGCCAATTTCTGGATTTTTAAAGGGTATGCTTAAGTCTAGTGCTGGTTTAGGTGTTTGAATCTCGGTTATTTTGTCAGCAACTCTGATATTGGCTTCAGTGTCCTCAGTTTTTGCCACGGTCACCGGAAGCTTATGGTGTGATGATGGCTTAAAGCCGGTTAGCAACATCGACATAGCAGCAAGCAATATCAGTAAAAACAAGCGATGAATTTTCATATTGATTTTCCCACTTCAGTAATAAAGTTGAATAAAAACAAAGCATAAACCTACTATCTTAAAGTAATATTATTTTATCAAAAAAAACAGTGTTTAGTCTGAGTGGCAGGAGTGGCAATAACGGTGGTACGGCTAGTAATTATCGAGCAAGTTCTAGGGCAACACCCGTATTTAAAGCAACTTAACTATGCCGCCGCCAGCTTGTTGGGTTACCAACCTGCCGAACTGGTGGATAAACCCTTAGCAATAATTTGTGTTAATGCTGATTGTGCCTACTTATGGCATTTGCTGCAAGTTATCAAACCCGATAATCCGGCGTTTGAATGTGATTTGCTTACGCAGGCACATAAACGGCTACCCGTGCGGATAATGGCCTCTGAATTGTCTACCCGAGATGCCAACAAACGTGAAGTCGCTTTGCTAATAGAAACTGTAATTACTGGCCAGCCAGTCTCAGTGATTAGCCCAAATCAGTGCCAAGAAATGGAGTCCGCATTAACCCAGAGCGAAGAGCGTTTCCGTCAAATGGCGGATATGACCGGAGAATGGTTATGGGAACAAGACCCGCAAGGCTATTACATTTACAGTAGCTCGGCAGTCGAGCAGATTTTGGGTTACACACAGAATCAAGTGATTGGTAAACACTATACCCAGTTTTTGACCAAGAAAAATGTCGCAGAATTGGAACATAATGCTGATAGCCAACATGCTTTTTATGATTTGATCAATTATCACCGACATAAAGACGGTCATCTGGTATTCACCGAATCCACTGGTTTGCCGATAGTTGATGCAACTGGCAAGCTTTTCAAATGGCGTGGAGTTGACCGCGACATCACCGCAAAAAAATACTTTCAGGACGCGCTGATAGAAAGCGAAAAACGCATTCGCTTGATTATCGAAAGTTCTACTAACGCCATCATCATTATGGATAGTTACGGCATCACTACCGACTGGAACCGGCAATCGGAAAAAATTTTTGGTTGGACTGCTGAAGAAGCCATCGGCCAAAATTTGGATGTATTGGTTGTACCGCCACGGCTACGCCAAACCTTTCGAAAATGGCTGAAACTGTTTTTGCACACGGGCATGTGTCCTTGGTTGAATACCTTGGTTGAACAAACTGCGATCCGTAAAGATGGTTCAGAATTTCCAATTGAACTGAGTGTATCGCCATTAAAAATTGGTAATAGTTATATTTTTAGTGGTTTTATCCATGACATCACCAAGCGTAAAGCGGCTGAGCAACAAATCCGCGAGGCGCAAATCACTTTGGCGATTGCCCAGAGCGAAATCAAAATAGCCCAGCAGATTCAAACCTCATTATTGCCGTCTTCATCAATACAATCGGTAGATTTTGAAGTGATCGGCTTTTGTTTACCGGCGGATAAGATCGGCGGCGATTATTTCGATTATTTTTATCACAACGAGAATTGCCTGGATATGGTGATTGCCGATGTATCTGGGCATTCCATAGGTCCGGCATTGTTTATGGTGGAGGCGCGTAGTGTTATCCGAACCCAAGCTAAAGATACCGCAAGGCCAGCGGCAATTTTGGGCTTGTTGAACCATTTCCTTTTCGAGGACCTGAACAAAGCCGATTATTTTATTTCCGCGTTTTATTTGCAGTACGATATTGCTAGGCAAGAACTGAATTATGCCAATGCCGGACACCCGCCGCCATTATTTTTGCAAGCCAACTCCCAACATTGTGGGCAATTGGATGCCGATGGCATGATTTTGGGGATACGCAAGTCAGTGGGTTTTGAGGAAAAAAAAATCCTGCTGGACAAAGGCGATCTGATCCTGCTCTATACTGACGGGTTAATCGAAGCGGAAAACAGGGACGGGGAGTTTTTTGGTCTGGATAAGGTGGCTGAGTTGTTGGTGCAGTGCGCGGGCCAACCTCCACAAACGATCATTTCTGCGTTGCTTGATGCGTTAAAAATGTTTTGCCAGCGGGACACGTTTAATGATGATATTACGTTGCTGATTTTTCAACGGCGGTGAGGAGCGCTAAGTTTTGGAGGCCAAGGATATAGGCTAGGAGCTAATTTTATACAATCGGTTTCGGATGGGTTAAGGATAGTGCCTGGCAGGCATCATATGCCTGCCAGTCTATTTTCTAGAAGCTAACGAATTGAACAAGATTAAAAGGGCAAAATAAAATTGACAAATTTAAACTGCGTGGAACCGTCATATTCATAGCCGTTGATGTCTGAAGTGTCATCCGGTTCAGGTGCACCGCCGTTATGGACAACCATCAAGCCGTTAGGGAAATTGCCCCCAAAGGATCTGGCAACAATATGTAAACCGTCGGTTTCTTTAACGCCATCAACATTAACCGTACCCAAATGCAAATTAGGGACAAACACGTTGCTGCGGTTGAACACTTGCAAGCTATCATCGCCTTGGCTGGAAATGACTACATAGCCTTTGTTGTTTCTGCCTTCGACAATAGCAATGCCTTCGGCATCGGCTTCAATGTGTTGGCCTGCTACTGCGGGGTTGCCAGCAACGGTAATTGCCGCTTCTGGCGCGTTAGTGGTGTCCCCGTAAGCACATTCGTATTCGCCGTCATCGGGAATTGCCGCGTAAGGCATACCAAAGGTTTTGACTTTTTCCATCAAAAAGTAAGGTGAAACATGGATGACTTGGAGAGTGTCAGGAATGGTGCGCGGGATAGGCAGTTTCCAAACCCCCACCACTTCTTGGCCTGCGTATAAAACGCCTTGCCCATTATCGATAGCCAAACCTTCAAATTGCAAGTCGTCATTGGCGTCTTCACGGCAGGCTTCCCACTGTAAAGTACCCGTGCCGCTGGCGGCGGGAATGGTGTGGGCGACTGGGAAATGGTAATCGCGGATACTACGGTAGCTGACCGTGCCAATCGCGGTAGGGCGTAACAGCAATTCTTTCAGGCGGCTGCGGCTACGTTGGCTGACAAAAATCCTTACGCGGGTGTCTGCTTTATAAATTGCCAATCCATAAGCGGTGTTTTGGTCGTCGATAGGGTTATCGCTAAAGCCCGCTTCGTGTTCGGCTGGTTGGTATTGGGAAGGCTGGAAAAATCGGTCGGCAAACACGCGCGGTGCATTGGCATCGGTAATGTCAGTCAAGGGCTGTGCGGCATTGTTGGGGTCAATGGCAAACACGCGCAGGCGGTCACAGCCACGGTCGGTGGCAATGGCCAAATCAGTTACGCCACGGGTAGGGATATTCACGCCATAGACGACATCGATATTATTGAAACGGCCATAACTTTCTTTGCTGCCTTTGCACGTAGAAGTCCCGTCCAATGCCCCATTCAAACCTGGTACGGGCGGATCAAGTTCGGATACGGCAGGATGCGAGCTTGGGTAAATGCTTTGCACGACTTGGCCTTGCATATTATAAACTTGTAGCCCTGCGTCTTTTAACGAGGCAAAGACTAACGATTTTCTGGCGTTTATTGGGTTACGCCATATTGCAGGGTCATCGGCATCGGGAGTTAGCGGGGCATCATCATATTGATGCAAAGCAGGTGTGGTAACTTTTGCGGTTAAGGTTTCGGCATAGCCGCTGCTGACTGACAACAGCAAGCCCATGCCCAAAAGCCAGTGATTTTTGCTTTTCATGGTTAGTTATCCTATTGAGGTTAGTGGAATGCCCACTATAGCAATAGGCTATTACAGCGATATGAACTAAATTTTTTGGCTGCAAAGGCTTTGGTTCATCTTTTGGAACTATGCCGTGCGTGTCTTCACCCAACTATGAAATAATAGCTTTTTACCCCACTGTTTTTAACCACGATAGAGACGGACATTAATTATTCTTATGGCGCAATATATCTATTCCATGAATCGGGTCGGCAAGATCGTCCCACCAAAAAAATACATCCTGAAAAACATTTCCCTATCGTTTTTCCCTGGCGCGAAAATTGGCGTTTTGGGTTTGAACGGCTCCGGTAAATCTACCTTGCTAAAAATCATGGCAGGTATTGACAAGGAAATCGAAGGCGAAGCGATTCCGCTAAAAGGCATACACATTGGTTATTTGGCTCAGGAGCCGCAACTAGACCCGAATAAAACCGTGCGTGGTAATGTCGAAGAAGCCGTCGCCCATGTCAAAAATGCGTTGGGTGAACTGGATGCTGTTTACGCCGCGTATGCCGAACCCGATGCTGATTTTGACAAATTGGCGGCGGATCAGGCGCGTCTGGAAGACATCATCAATGCGATGGACGGGCATAACATCGACCGCAAACTGGAAGTCGCCGCCGATGCCCTGCGCTTGCCGGATTGGGATGCCGATGTCGCTAAGTTATCCGGCGGAGAAAAACGCCGCGTCGCCTTGTGCCGTTTGCTGCTGTCCAATCCTGACATGCTGTTGTTGGACGAGCCGACTAACCATTTGGATGCAGAATCTGTCGCCTGGCTGGAGCGGTTTCTGCACGATTACACAGGTACAGTCGTTGCCGTAACCCATGACCGATACTTTTTGGACAATGTTGCAGGTTGGATTTTGGAATTAGATAGAGGTTCCGGTATTCCGTGGGAAGGTAATTACTCCAGTTGGCTAGAGCAAAAAGGCGCGCGTTTGCTGTTGGAAGAGAAGCAAGAATCCAATCGTCAAAAAGCGATGAAAGAAGAGTTGGAATGGGTGCGCTCTAACCCGAAAGGGCGTCATGCGAAAAGCAAGGCGCGTTTGGCGCGGTTTGAAGAATTAGCATCTACCGAAGTGCAAAAACGCAACGAAACCCAAGAAATTTACATTCCGCCCGGCCCGCGTTTGGGCGATGTCGTCATTGAAGCCAATAATATCAGCAAAGGCTTTGGTGATAGATTATTAATCAATGACTTGAGCTTTAAATTGCCGCCCGGCGGCATTGTCGGCATTATCGGCCCTAACGGTGCAGGTAAGACCACCTTGTTCCGTATGATGGCGGGTTTTGAACAGCCGGATGCAGGTACCTTGACTATCGGCCAAACCGTGACGATGGCTTATGTCGACCAGTTGCGCGATGATATGGATGCCAACAAAACCGTTTGGGAAGAAGTGTCGGATGGTTTGGACATGATTACCGTCGGCAAATACGAAACACCGTCCCGTGCGTATCTGGGGCGTTTTAACTTTAAAGGTGGCGACCAGCAAAAACGTATCGGCGATTTATCAGGCGGGGAGCGCAACCGCGTGCATTTGGCAAAATTGCTGAAAACAGGCGGCAATGTTTTGCTGCTTGACGAGCCGACCAATGATTTGGATGTGGAAACCTTGCGGGCGTTGGAAGAGGCTTTATTGTCTTTTCCAGGTTGCGCCGTGGTCATTTCGCATGACCGTTGGTTTTTAGACCGTATCGCCACGCATATTTTGGCGTTTGAAGGTGATAGCCAAGTCGTCTGGTTTGAAGGTAACTACGAAGATTACGAAGCGGACCGCCACCGCCGTTTAGGTAGCGATGCGGATAATCCAAAGCGGTTGAAGTACAAAAAGCTCGCTTGAGTGATTAAAATTTTACCTGCCCGCTGGTTGCGACCAAGACGACTCGCGTCGCTTCAAAAACCGAAAACTTGACTGTTCAGAGCATAAATCCAGTGGCTTAAACTGCGGTTTGTTGACCTGCCAAGTTTTGAAGCAGGTCAACATCGCTAATCCAAGCACATTGCTTATTTTAGTCTGCAACCTTAATTTTCTTTTTGCGGTAATTGTGTCCATAGAAAATTTCGGTCACTTCTTTTTGCAGTTTCTTTTGGATGTCCGCTTTTTCAGTGGCGCTTAAATTACTTTCTTTTTCAAACAGATATTTCTCTAGTTCGGTTTCCTTGAGCATCATTTTGGTGTGGAAGATGTTTTCTTGATAGACGTTTACGTCAATCATTTGGTAGCTTTCCTGTGTGTCCCTGGCAATGTAGTTTTGGATCGACGTGATATTGTGGTCGATGTAATGTTTTTTGCCGGAGATGTCGCGGGTGAAACCACGGACACGGTAATCCATGATAACCACATCGGACTCAAAGCTATGGATCAGATAATTCAAGGCTTTTAGTGGCGAAATGCGTCCGCAAGTGGAAACGTCAATGTCCGCACGGAAGGTGCTGATACCATTGTCTGGATGGCTTTCTGGGTAGGTATGGACAGTAATATGGCTTTTGTCCAAATGCGCGAGCACGGTTTCAGGCAATGGCCCAGGCGATTGGCTGTTCATGCTCAAAGGCGGGGTAACATCCCCTTCAGAAATCAACATGGTGACGCTAGCGCCTTGAGGATCGTAATCTTGGTGGGCGATATTAAGGATTTTGGCGCCAATAATTTCAGCCACGTCTTTTAAGATTTGTGTCAACCGAGTAGCGTTATAGGCTTCATCGATATATTCGATATAGGCTTGTTGTTGTTCGGCAGGCGCATAACAAATATCATAGATATTAAAGCTGAGCGATTTTGTCAGGTTATTAAAGCCGTGTAATTGCAATTTGTTCAATGATTAAACCTCGATAATCTCAAAATCATGGGTGATTTCCACGGCTTTGCTCAACATAATGGAAGCGGAACAGTATTTTTCTGCCGACAGCTTTACTGCACGCTCAACTGCCGCTGGTTTTAAGTCATGGCCTGTGACAATAAAATGCAAATGAATTTTGCTAAACACGCTGGGTACGGCATCCACCCGTTCCGCAGTGACTTCGGTTATGCAGCGGGTGATGTCATTCCGGCCTTTCTGTAAAATCTGCACCACATCAAATGAAGAACAACCGCCTACGCCCAATAACAACATTTCCATTGGGCGTATACCCATATTGCGTCCTCCGTGGTCAGGCGAGCCATCCATTATCACCGCATGGCCGCTACCTGATTCGCCGACAAACATGACTCCATCCACCCATTTGATTGTAGCTTGCATAGTTATATTTCCCTCTAACAAAAAATATATATAGGGTAGCATATTAATATACATTGATAACGTTCCTGTGTTGATTTTTTGTTAAAATCCTAGGCTAAAAATTTGCCCCACCACAAAACATAGGATTTACGATTCGTATGACACTGGATAACCCACAAAAAGCCTATAGAAAAGAAGCATTAGAAGAATTTCTAAAGCTTTGTCTAAAAAAGCATCATCCCGCTAAAACTATTATCATGAAGCCAGGGGACAGAGGCGACCATCTATATTTCATTATTGAAGGTTCGGTCAGTGTTTGCGCCGAGGATGTTGATGGCAAGCAAGAACTGATGCTGGCTTATGTCAATAAAAATGAGTTTCTCGGTGAAGTTGGGGTTTTTAAAGAACCGGAAATACGCAAAGTTACGGTCAAAACCCGTTGTGCAAGCTATCTAGCCGAAGTCGGTTATGAGCGTTTTCGGGAAATGCTAAAAAATGAACTCTTACAATATGCACCGGATTTGCTGTTCATGATTGGCGAGCAATTGTCAGAGCGTTTGTTGACCACCAGCCGCAAATTTACTGATTTGGCGTTTATGGATGTCGAAGGCCGGATTGCGCGGACTTTGCTTGATTTGTGCAAAGAACCAGATGCCATTACCCACCCAGACGGTATGCAACTGCATATTTCCCGGCAAGAAATTGGCCGTTTAGTCGGCTGTTCCAGGGAAATGGCGGGGCGTATATTAAAAGAACTGGAAAATAAAAAACTGCTGACGGCGCACGGTAAGACGATAGTCGTGTTTGGTACGCGTTAGTTTGCTGTTTTTAAAGAAACAGGAAAGTGCCGTATTGCCGCCTTAAACGCGCCTAAATCTGTTACAATGCCCAGCTTATCAAGCGATACAAATACTTAGCTTAATTGCCGCGCTAAAGCGTCTTCATCATTTCATACCCAGTAGAACATCAGTGGATTTAAAACACATCAGAAATTTCTCCATTATTGCGCATATCGATCATGGCAAATCGACACTGGCAGACCGGTTTATACAAATTTGCGGAGGCTTGACTGAACGGGAAATGTCGGCACAAGTCTTGGATTCTATGGATATTGAGCGCGAGCGCGGCATCACCATCAAAGCGCAAAGCGTCACCTTGGATTTCACAGCCAAAGATGGTGAAACCTACCAATTAAATTTTATCGATACACCGGGGCATGTCGATTTCTCTTACGAAGTGTCAAGGTCGCTGGCGGCTTGCGAAGGCGCGTTGCTGGTGGTCGATGCAGCCCAAGGTGTGGAAGCGCAAAGTGTTGCCAACTGCTACACGGCAATTGAGCAAGGCTTAGAAGTGGTGCCGGTGTTGAACAAAATAGATTTGCCCTCTGCCGAACCTGAGCGGGTACAGACTGAAATCGAAGAAGTGATTGGCATTCCTGCTGATGAAGCCTTAATGATCAGCGCCAAAACGGGTTTGGGCGTTAAGGATGTGTTGGAGCAATTAGTGTTGAAAGTGCCGCCTCCGCAAGGAAATCCAGAAGGCCCCTTGCAAGCTTTGATCATTGATTCTTGGTTTGACAGTTATTTGGGCGTAGTTTCATTAGTACGCATCATGCACGGTAGCATTCGCCGTAAGCAAAAAATCACCATCATGTCAACAGGCAAGTCTTTTTTGGCGGAAAAAGTGGGCGTGTTTACGCCAAAACGATTAGAAAAAGAGCTTCTTAATACTGGCGAAGTGGGTTTTTTGGTTGCAGGCATTAAAGACATTTTTGGTGCGCCAGTTGGTGACACGATCACTTGGACGGACAAGCCAGCAGCAGAGCAGCTTACGGGGTTCCAGCGGGTACAACCACGGGTTTTTGCTGGGCTTTATCCGGTCAGTTCTGATAATTATGAAGATTTGCGCGAGGCCTTGAACAAACTCAACCTCAATGATGCCGCCTTGCAATTTGAGCCGGAAACGTCCCAAGCCTTAGGTTTTGGTTTCCGTTGTGGTTTCTTGGGTATGCTGCACATGGAAATTGTCCAGGAACGTCTGGAGCGTGAATACGATGTCGATTTAATCACCACGGCACCGACGGTAATTTACGAAGTCATCACCCAAACAGGGGACATCCTAATGGTGGACAATCCGGCAAAACTCCCGGATGGCGGTATTGTCAAGGAAATCCGGGAGCCGATCATCCGTGCGAATATCTTGGTGCCGGAAACTTATTTGGGTGCGGTAATCACTTTGTGCATTGAAAAACGTGGCATCCAAAAAGACATGCAATTTGCTGGTCGGCAAGTATCCTTGCATTATGAAATGCCATTGAGTGAAGTCGTCTTGGATTTTTTCGACCGCCTAAAATCGGTCAGCCGTGGTTTCGCATCTTTTGATTATGAATTCTTGCGTTTTCAAGCAGCCGATTTGATTAAGCTGGATGTCTTGATTAATAACGAAAAAGTCGATGCCTTGTCAATTATTGTGCATCGGGATTTAAGCAATAACCGTGGCCGTGATCTGGTTGAGAAAATGAAAGATCTTATCCCTCGGCAAATGTACGAAGTGGCTATCCAGGCAGCGATAGGATCAAAAGTCATCGCCCGCTCCACCGTCAAAGCCATGCGTAAAAATGTCACCGCGAAATGTTATGGCGGGGACATTAGCCGTAAGAAAAAACTACTGGAAAAGCAAAAAGCAGGGAAAAAACGCATGAAGCAAGTAGGTAGCATCGAAATTCCCCAAGAAGCCTTTTTGGCGGTATTGCAACTAAATAAGGAATAATCGCTCCTTCAATCTTTCTTAACTACATACAAACATTTTTATGGATTTTGATTTTTCCTTTTTTTTGTTAATTGGTACGGTTGTTACCGGCATAATCTGGGGTGGATATTTATTGTTGCTCAAATCGAAAGGTGAAGTTTTCGATGAGGCCAATGAGCCGATGATTGCTGAATATGCCCGTTCATTTTTTCCGATTCTGTTGATTGTCTTGCTATTACGCTCGTTTTTAGCGGAACCTTTTCGTATTCCGTCTGGTTCAATGATGCCAACTCTGCTGGTCGGTGATTTTATTCTGGTCAATAAATTTACCTATGGCATACGTTTGCCTGTCATCAACAAAAAAATACTATCGGTTAATGATCCGCAACGTGGTGATATTGTCGTGTTCCGTTTCCCCAAAGATCCTACAGTAGATTACATCAAACGTATTATTGGTTTGCCTGGTGATAAAATTATTTATGAAAACAAGCATTTGGTAGTCAATGGGCAGCCTGTGACGGAGGTTTTCCTAGGCCGTTACGAAGGTGTAGGCCAAGGCCAGGATATGTCTGGTGCAGAACATTTACTGGAAAATTTAACTGGTATAGAACATAGCATTTTAGTGCGTCAAGATGCCATGTCTGCTGAAGGTGTTTATGTTGTGCCAGAAGGCCAGTATTTTGTGATGGGCGATAACCGTGATAATAGCAACGATGGCCGTTATTGGGGATTTGTGCCGGAAGAAAATCTGGTAGGTAAAGCTTTTTTTATCTGGATGAGTTGGGATTTGGAGCGCAAGGGCGTCATTGGTTTAGACCGGATTGGTACGGCGCTTAAATAAGTAATTGTAGAAAAGGTTTACGGTATAAAACGACTGCTTGTGCTTTAAGGACACGCAGTCGTAGCTTGGTTACATACCATTAAACTCTCGTCAAATTTCTGAATAAAGATTGAAGATTTATTAATATTAATCAACTGGAGAATAGTTATGAAAACTTCACGCAAACATCAACAAGGTTTAACGTTAATATCATTGATCATGTTATTGGTTTCCATTGGGTCTATTGCCTTGCTGGTCCTTAAAATCCTACCCATTTATTTGGATCATAACAAAGTGGTCAATGCTATGAACCAAGTTGAAAAAATGGAAGGTATCACCAGCATGAGCGAGTATGAAATTAAAAATAGCTTCGCCAAAAAGTTCAGCGTGAATTACGTTTACGATATTAAGCCTGCAGACATCCGTATCACTAAAAGCGGTGGTTATCTTAAAGTCTCCATTGAATATGAAAAAGTGGAGCCGATTATCGGTAACTTAAGTGTGCTGGTTGATTTTAATGATTCTTTTGAGGTTGGCGGTTAGTGGTAAAAAAACCGGAGCAGTTGAGCAAAAAATTGGGGTTGACGTTTACTGATCCCCAATTATTGGTGATGGCATTGACTCACCGCAGTTTTAGTTCCAAAAACAATGAGCGTTTGGAGTTTTTGGGCGATTCCATTTTAGGTTTTGTCATTGCCCAAAAACTTTATGACCGTTTTCCCGATGCTAGCGAAGGGACATTAAGCCGTTTACGGGCTAGTTTGGTCAATGAATCTTCGTTAGCGGAATTGGCCAGGAAACATCAGTTGGGTGATTATTTATTTCTTGGTTCTGGCGAATTGAAAAGCGGTGGGTTTCGGCGTGATTCTATTTTGTCCGACGCGCTGGAAGCGATTATGGGGGCATTATTCAAAGATCAAGGGATAGTCGTTTGCCAACAATGGATAGAAACATTATTCACCGAGAAACTTGACAGCTTATCGGCGAATAGCGGTCAAAAAGACCCGAAAACCCAATTACAAGAACTGATGCAAGCAAAAAAGCTGGATTTGCCTGAATATAACCTCATCAGCATGTCCGGGTTGTCTCACGAACAAACATTTACGGTCAATTGCACCATTTCCCTTGTTGAAGAAACTACTGTCGGCGCGGGCATCACCCGCAAAAAAGCCGAACAAGCCGCCGCTGAACAAATGCTCCTCTTACTTAATAAGGCTAATCCATGAAATGTGGTTTCGTCGCCTTGATCGGGCGGCCCAACGTCGGCAAATCAACGCTGATGAATCATCTGCTGAAACAAAAAATCAGCATCACCTCGCGCAAACCGCAAACGACGCGGCACAGTATCTTGGGCATCAACACCAACGAAGCGGGGCAGGCCATTTATGTCGATACACCTGGGATGCACGACAACCAAAAACGCGCCCTCAACCGCCATTTGAACCGTACCGCCGAAACCACGCTGTTAGGAGTCGATGTGATTGTTTGGTTGCTGGATGGTTTGTACTGGCATGAATACGATGACGTGATTTTCAAAAAACTGGAACAAGCGGGTTTGCCCGTGATCCTTGCCGTCAATAAAGTCGATAAATTGATCGAAAAAGACGCGGTGCTGACTTTTTTTAATGAAGCCCAACAACGCTACCCATTTGAGCATCTGGTACCCATTTCGGCATTGAAACGCATAAATCTGGATTTGCTGGATGGTCTGATTATGGGCTTGCTGCCAGAGCGCGATAGGATTTACCCAGAAGATCAAGTCACCGACCGCCCCGAACGCTTTTTGGTATCTGAAATTATCCGTGAAAAACTGACAAGGCGTTTAGGGGCAGAATTGCCTTATGTGATGACGGTGGAAATCGAGCGCTACGAAGAAAAACCTGAAATTACTAAAATCTACGCGATTATTTGGGTGGAAAAAGCCTCGCAAAAAAATATCGTCATCGGCAAGGACGGCGAAATGCTCAAAAATGTCGGTATCGATGCTCGGCACGATATTGAAAGGTTGATTGACCAAAAAGTCTATCTGCAATTATGGGTGAAAGTGAAATCCGGTTGGTCGGACAACGAACGGGCTTTGCAAAGCCTTGGCTTTCATGACGCCTAATGCCGTTAATTTGCAACCAGCGTTTATCCTGCAACACCAGCGTTACCGCGAAACCAGTCTGCTCCTTGATGTCCTAACCCACGATGAGGGCAGGTTGCGGCTAATCGCCAAAGGCGTGAGAAAATCCCCATCAAAAACAGCGGCTTTGCTCCAGCCTTTTATTCCCTTAAAAATTAGTTATATCGGCAAAACTGAACTAAAAACTTTGGCGCACGTTGAGTCCATTTCGCCACAGTACAATTTACAAGGTCTTGCCCTGTACTGCGGTTTTTACGTCAATGAATTGATTGAGCGGTTTTTACATCCGCACGACCCGCATCCCGATGTTTTTCTTGCATATCAAGACTGTTTGGCGCAGCTTGCCGAAAATACCCTCATCCAAACCGCTTTGCGCTTATTCGAATTGGCTCTGTTAGAACATACCGGCTATGGCTTGGATTTTGGCCAAGATGCGCTAACCCAATTGGCCATTGTTCCGCATTTAAGATATAACCACCAACAGGGAATAGGTTTCGTTGCTGATGATAAGGCGGCAATTTCTGGGGCAACTTTGCTAGCTCTTGCCAGCCAAGATTTATCCTCACCTCAAGTTCAGCTTGAAGCCAAATTGTTAATGCGTTCGGTGATAGATAGCCATTTACAAAGCAAACCTTTGAAAAGTCGGGCAGTTATCCTGCAAATTATCAACAGCGGCATCTATTGAAAATAAACCAATAACCAACTTCTTTACTATGAATTTAAATAGGACTAAACTAGTACTAAATTAAAAGGAATTCTTTATGTTACGAGTAGGCAAACTGACCGATTACGCTACAGTGATTTTAAGTGTGATGGCAAAAGACAAAAACCGCGTGTTTGCGGCGATGGAAATCGCGGCAATATCAAGTATTGCTTTGCCTACAGTCAGTAAGATATTGAAAGTATTAGTCAATGCCAAAGTGTTAATATCCACGCGTGGGTCAAAAGGGGGGTATATGCTCGCAAGCGATCCGGCACAAATCACGGTCGCCGCCATCATTAGTGCATTAGAAGGACCGATTGCCTTGACCGAATGCAGCATTTCCGAACATGCGTGTGGCCAGGCGGAGGGTTGTGGCATCCGGGCCAACTGGCATCTTATCAACCAGACCATCCATAACGCCTTAGAATCCGTGACATTAGCAGACTTAATCCGCCCCGTTGCTTTGCCAAAAGAAGTTTTTATTCCCGTCGCCAGTTTATACCAATAAGAAGTCGAGACCTTTATGTCAGCCACCAGCGAAGAAATCAGCAACCTTATCAACCAAGATTACAAACAAGGTTTTGTCACGGTTTTAGAAACCGACACCTTCCCGCCGGGTTTGGATGAGGACGTGATCCGTCGTTTGTCGAAAGTTAAAAACGAGCCGGACTTTATGCTCGAATACCGCTTGCAAGCCTTCCGCCACTGGCAAACCATGCCATCACCGGATTGGGCGCAACTCAACATCGAGCCGATTGATTACCAATCTATCAGCTACTACTCCGCGCCGAAACGCAAAGAAGACGGCCCGAAAAGTTTGGATGAAATCGACCCAGAAGTATTGGCGGCGTACAAAAAACTCGGCATCCCTTTGGATGAACAAGAAAAATTGGCAGGCATAGCCGTCGATGCTGTGTTCGATAGCGTCTCAGTTGCCACTACTTTTAAGGGCAAACTCAAAGAAGCGGGTGTGATTTTCTGCCCCATTTCCGAAGCCTTGCGCGATCATCCCGATTTAATCAAAGAATACCTAGGCTCAGTCGTACCGGTTGGCGACAACTTTTTCGCCGCTCTCAACGCCGCCGTATTCACCGACGGCTCGTTCGTGTACATCCCCAAAGGCGTGCGCTGCCCGATGGAATTGTCCACCTACTTCCGCATCAACGCCGCCAACACCGGACAGTTCGAACGCACCCTGATTATCGCCGACGAGGGCAGCCATGTGTCCTATTTGGAAGGCTGCACCGCGCCGATGCGTGATGAAAACCAACTCCACGCCGCCGTCGTCGAATTGGTCGCGTTGAAAGACGCCACCATTAAATATTCCACCGTGCAAAACTGGTATCCCGGCGACAAAGACGGCAAAGGCGGCATTTACAACTTCGTCACCAAACGCGCCGATTGCCGTGGTGACAACTCCAAAGTGTCGTGGACGCAAGTGGAAACCGGTTCGGCCATCACGTGGAAATATCCCAGTTGCATCTTGACAGGCGACAACGCCATCGGCGAATTCTATTCCGTCGCCGTCACCAACAACTGCCAACAAGCCGACACGGGTACAAAAATGATCCACATCGGCAAAAACACCCGCAGCACGATTGTCTCGAAAGGCATTTCCGCAGGCCGCGCCCAAAACACCTATCGCGGCTTGGTGAAAGTGCTTAAAAGTGCAGAAAATGCCCGCAACTACACACAATGCGATTCCCTGCTAGTCGGCGACCGTTGCGGCGCACACACCTTCCCGTATGTCGAAGTCAAACAACCATCCGCACAAATCGAACACGAAGCCACGACTTCTAAAATCAGCGAAGACCAATTGTTTTTCTGTCAACAGCGGGGGTTATCGGCGGAAGATGCGGTGTCGATGATTGTGAATGGCTTTTGTAAGGAAGTGTTTAAGGAATTACCGATGGAATTTGCCGTGGAGGCGCAGGCTTTGTTGGGTTTGAGTTTGGAAGGGTCGGTGGGTTAATCAACACATGATTTCCTATGATGACAATAAACGCCAAATCAATTTGCAAAAACATGGAATTGATTTAGCGGAATGCGTCAGCATCTTCGATCACCCGATGATTACCAAAGAGGACACGCGTGAAAACTATGGCGAACAGCGCTTACTAAGTTTAGGATTACTAAATTCAGTTGTCGTTTTTATGGTTTGGGTTGATAAGATTGACAGTCCGCATTTAATTTCAGTCCGTGAGGCTACTAAACATGAACAAAAATACTACTACGCCAACATTGGCTATTGAAGAGCCGCCTTATAACCCTGACGACCTTGATTCAGTAGAAAACTTTTGGGAAGGCGCGCGTATTGAACATCAAGGCAAAGTCATTGGTGTAAGCCGTCGTATTCAAGATTGTGACTCCGCAAAAGTGCAAGTTACCTTGACCTTATCACCCCGTGTGGTCGATTTTTTTAAAAACACAGGCAAAGACTGGCAAACGCAAATGGATCAGGCATTGATTGAATATATCGAAACGCATCATGCTTAATTTCGCATACGAAATGATTATTGACTGGAGCGAAGAAGACCGAGCCTATATCGCCGAAGTGCCGGAGTTGGCGGGTTGTATGGCGGATGGCGCAACGTATCAGGAAGCTGTTAAAAATGCGGAGCAAGTAATTGCCCAATGGATAGAAACGGCTGTGGAACTGGGGCGTTATGTGCCTGAGCCCAAAGGACGGTTGTTGTATGCGTAAAGCCGCTGCTCTGGAAGTGCTGACCCGCATTAAGCCTATTTTGGCACAGCAATTTGGCATGGTGCGTTTGGCGTTGTTTGGCTCAACCGTGCGCGACGAAGCCAGCGACCAGAGTGACGTGGATATATTGGTTACTTTCGATGGCTTGGCGACTTCCGAAAGGTATTTTGGCGTGTTGTTTTTACTGGAAGATTACCTAGGTTGCGTCGTCGATTTAGTCACTGACAAAGCACTGCGCCAGCAATTGCGCCCGTATATCGAGCAGGAAGCGATAGATGTCTAATACGATGCGGGAATGGCATTTTTATCTGGATGATGATGGTTTTGTGATTCGTTTGCTTAAACTATTTAAACGGAAAAATTAATTATGCACTATAAACAACTGACCGCGATTATTCATAAAGAAGACGATGTTTATGTTTCGCTATGTCCTGAATTAGAAATTGCTAGCCAAGGCATAAACATTGAAGAAGCCAAAGATAATTTGAAAGAAGCGGTGGAATTGTTTTTTGAATGCGCTTCATCGGAAGAAATTAACCAACGTTATTATTTTCCCTATTAGAGTCATTGGATTTAAAAGGGCGAACCATGCAAAAAGAAGCAGGCTAAAACATATTAATCAAACTTAAGCCAATTTTGGCACAGGAATTCGGCGCGGTGGGTTTGGCGTTCATCAATATTTATAATATTTAATGGAATTTTATGGACAAATCCAATCAAGCCTGTATACATTTTCTCAATTATTCGCGGGATTTTCTAATTGCTGCGGAAATGGTTCACAACAAATCAAATGAAATTCCGCTACCACTACCGACATATTTTCTTTATGGCCGCTCCATAGAATTGTCACTAAAAGCCTATCTCCTTACTTGCGGTTACACTATTGATGTTTTAAGAAAAAAAGAGTTTGGACACAACTTAAAAGCATTGTTCAATGAAGCCATTAATAAAAATATTAGTGAAATCATTGAGATAGATAATTTTGAAGAAGGCGCGCTGGAAGTATTAAATTTTAGTTATAAAGATAAACAATACGAATACCATCCCGATAGACCCAATAGTGGAACAGGTTGCTATTACCACTTGCCGCATATTGAGGTAGTTGAACAATTGGCACGAAAATTAGTAGCTGGTTTAGATGAGAATTTCAATAAATCTGATGATACAGATTGTGAAAATAACCTGTTCCATCGTCCATAGGATTTTAACTAGAGTAATAGATGCTAGGAATTTACAATTAACCTGGAGAATAAATTGAGTGTAGTCGAATTTATTGAAGAAAAAGATGTATCCCCCGAAATGATAGTGAGCATATTTAAGAGAGCTTTTTTCAACACTCAATATTTGTCTGGAGGAGTCTGGATAGATGAAAAAAATACATTTGCAGTTATGATTGAAATTGAAACAAAAGGAAAATATATCAAGTTCCGATCATCTGTTGGAATTAAGGAATCTGCATCAATATCTGAAAAGCACGCATTTGCAAATATGTTAAATGATGCCGTGCTTGTTCGATTTAAAATTTATGATGAAGCAATACTGATTGGTGATTACTACCTGCCCTATGACAGTGGTATATCCGCCTTCCAGATAGTAAATACATACCGTATCTTCTCTGATGTATTTACTAGAATACTTCGAGAAGTATATGAATCCGGAGGGTTGCTTGATATAAGCAATTAGCAGTGTGAGGAATGCTTTCTGCCCACCACTTTTATCGGCAAATGGTGTGCTAGGGCATAAAGAAAAACAATAAAGCCATTTGCCCAATATTTTTTGTTAACAACACATAGGATTACAACCATGACCACCATAGTCCTAGACGATGACCTAATGAATCAAGTTGTGCAGATTGCCAATTATCCAACGCCACAAGAGGCGGTTGCGGCTATTTTGTCTGACTATGTGCAAAGCCATCAATCCCAAAAAACGCCGTTTGATAAATTGCGGGTTGATGTCGGTTTGTCGAACGAAGAGGTTGATGCATTGTTTAGCCGCAACAAGGACATGGGCAGAAGCATTGAGTTATGAGTTATTTGCTCGATACCTGCATCATATCTGAATGCGTTAAGAAAAAGCCTGATGACAATGTCAGCCGTTGGTTTAATAAACAGCAACCATCGCTGTTATTTTTAAGTGCCATTAGTATTGCTGAAATTAGAAAAGGTATTTACAAAATCAAATTCACTCAGCCGGAAAGGGCGTTGATTTTGCAAAATTGGCTTAGTAAGGTTGAAGCCGAATTTTCGCAACGCATTTTACCGATTAGCGGCGATGTGTTGGAACACTGGGCGCAGTTATCGGCACTAACTGAAAATCAAGGCAATAAATTAGCCATGATGGATAGCCTGATTGCGGCAACGGCACTTTGCTACGTCTTAAAAATGGTAACGAGGAATATTGATGATTTTAAATCGTGTGGACTTGAGTTAATTAATCCTTTTTCAGGGCATGAATAGTGAGAATCTTATGAACTGGCAAGAAGTCTGCTCCAACCCCAATTTAAAAAACCTGCCTTTTAAAATAGAACTGAATGAATATGGGCAAATCGTCATGAGTCCGATGAAGGTATTGCATTCCTTATTGCAAGGCGAAATTGAACGTCTGTTGTTACATTACGCCCCAGGCGGCAAAGTTTTCCCCGAATGCGCCATTTTCACCCCTAAAGGTACAAAAGTCGCCGATGTGGTTTGGGTGTCTGATGCGCGTTTGCAAATCATCAAACACGAGGCTGAATGTTCGGTTGCGCCGGAAATTTGTATTGAGGTGCTGTCAGACAGCAATACCGAACGGGAAATGATGGCGAAGAAAAAGCTCTATTTTGGGCAAGGGGCGCAGGAATTTTGGCTGTGCGACCAACAAGGGGCTATGCGTTTTTTTAATGCCGATAATGAATTGGCGCATTCGCAAATGTTGCCGGATTTTCCGGTAAAGATTGATATTTAACATTAATAATGCCGTAGGTTGGGCTGAGGTACGAAGCCCAACAAGCGATGGCAAACTCAAGCGTTGGGCTTCGTGCGTCAGCCCAACCTACAAAAATTATTAAAACCAGCAAAAACGGAAACCCCAATGCTCAGTATTAAAGACCTAACCGTCAACGTAAACGATAAAAAAATCCTCAAAGGCATCAATCTTGAGGTCAAAGCCGGCGAAATCCACGCCATTATGGGACCGAACGGTTCCGGCAAAAGTACCTTGTCGCACTTGTTGTCCGGCAAATCCGGTTATGAAGTCACAGGCGGTTCGGTGACGTATCAAGGTAAGGATTTGCTGGAGATGCCGCCGGAAATCCGCGCCCGTGAAGGCGTTTTTTTGGCCTTCCAATATCCGGTGGAAATTCCGGGGGTGAGCAATGTGTATTTGCTAAAAGCCGCACTGAATGCGGTACGCAAGCATAACGGCTTGGATGAAGTCGATGCCATGGATTTTTTGACTTTGGTCAAAGCCAAAGTGAAAGCCTTGGAAATGGATGAAAAATTCTTGTACCGCGCCGTCAACGAAGGCTTTTCTGGTGGTGAGAAAAAACGCAATGAAATCCTACAAATGGCGATGTTGGAACCGAAATTATGCATTCTTGATGAAACCGATTCTGGACTCGACATCGACGCGCTGAAAATCGTTGCCGATGGTGTCAATTCACTGCGCTCGCCCGACCGCGCCTTCATCATGGTCACGCATTACCAACGCTTGCTCGATTACATCAAACCCGATGTTGTCCACGTTTTGGCGCACGGGCAAATCATCAAATCCGGCGGCCCCGAACTGGCTTTGGAGTTGGAAGAAAAAGGTTACGGCTGGTTGGAAGAGGCGGCAGCATGAGTGCAGCGTTAAACGATTACACAGCCAGCTACTCGGCGTTGGCCTTGCCTGGGCAAGCTTTGCCGTGGTTGCAACAAGTCCGCGCTGAAGGATACGCCCAATTCGCCAGCCACGGTTTCCCATCCCCGCGTGCCGAAGAATGGCGTTACACCAACGTCTCTGCGCTGGAGAAAAAAGCCTTTTCACCTTTGTTGGGCGCAGCGAAAACGGTCGATGCCGAATGGCTTAAAGCCTATCAATTGGCGGATACCTATTCGCTGGTGTTGGTCGATGGGCATTTTTCTGTCGACTTGTCGCAACTGGCGGGTTTACCAGCAGGCGCACAAATCCTCAGCATGGCGGAAGCGTTGCAAACTTACCCCGAACAGGTCGCGGCGTATTTGGGTAAAGCAGTCAGCAATAACGAACACGGTTTTATCGCCTTCAATAACGCTTGGTTCACCGATGGCGTGTTTGTCCACATTCCTGCAAAGTGTGTTTTAGACAAACCCATCCAATGCCTGCACATCGTCACCCAAGACGGCGGTTTGGCGACCACGCGCAACCTGTTGGTGCTGGCTGAACACGCCGCCGCGCAATGGTTGGAGACTTTTGTCGGTGCAGATGTTGGCTACTTATCGGCGGCGGTGACAGAAGCGTTTGTCGGTCAAAATGCCGAATTAACTGCTTACAAAGTGCAATGCGAATCGGCAAAAGCCTATCATTTTGGCGGCTTGTACATCCAACAAGCCCGCGATGCCCGTTGCACACACCACAATTTTGCTTTCGGCGGCTTGTTGGCGCGTTCCGACATCCATACCGATTTGGACCAGGCGGCAGAATGTGAATTGAACGGTTTGTACTTGGGCGTAAAACGCCAGCATCACGACAACCACACGCGCATCAATCACCTAAAACCACACGGCATCAGCCGCGAAACCTACAAAGGTGTGTTGGCTGACCGCGCCCGTGGTGTGTTCCAAGGCCGTGTGGTGGTTGCCGAAGACGCGCAAAAAACCGACTCGCAAATGAACAACCGCAACCTGCTGTTATCCGCCGATGCCGAAGCCGACACCAAACCGCAGCTAGAAATCTACGCCGACGATGTCAAATGCGCCCACGGCGTGACCGTCGGGCAGTTGGAAGAAAAATCGGTGTTTTATCTACAATCGCGGGGCGTGGATGAAGAAACGGCTAGAAATATGCTGACTTTTGCGTTTGCTAATGAAATGGTCGATAAGGTCAGTTTGCTTGCATTAAAAACCCAACTATTACAATTACTTTTAAATCATTTCCCCCAAAATAGTTATGTTGACTAAATTAGAGTTGTTTCAAGCCTTTGTAGCCCCTGCTATTTTTATTTCTGCGGCTGGTTTGTTTTTGTTATCGATAAATGCCCGCTTGATGGCAATGGTTTCGCGCCTGCGGGTATTTCATCGGGAAAAGCGTCTCGCTGTAACGGCAGGCAAAAGACAAGAAGCCATTGCCTTGCAATCACAAATTGAATCGGTGGAAAAACGGGCTGAAAAAATCAAACATGCTTTTTTTTATCTGCTACTTGGCACTATTGGTGTGATGGCGACCTGCCTATTGTTAGGCTTTGGGCTTTACGCCCCAGAAGCGTTGATTTTTGCAGTAATTTTATTTGTGATGTCGGTTTTGACGATGATGATCGGTTTGGGATTTTATATTGCAGAAGTCAGCATTGCTTTAAGCTCAGTCAAGGAAGAAGACAAATTTTATGGTTTGATAGATTCGTTAGACTTAATTGATGAGCAGTTATAACCAACCAAAAGACAATAAAAGTAGAGTTTACAGAATTTCGGCAACTTGAATGTTAAGGCTTGGCAATTGCGATAACGTGACCGAACCCCCTGCTTGCAATGTAGTTTTTTCCGCATACGACTCGCCATTGGGATTACGGTAAACCTCCAAGCAGTTGTCGTTCAGATTTAACAGCCAATATTCAGGAACACCGTGTTGTGCATACAAACGCAGTTTTTCGTTTTGGTCGAATCTTAGGGAAGAATCAGCGACTTCAATTAATAAAAGGACATCGTTGGCGATAGGATGGCGTGAGGTATAAAAATCCTCATGCGCTTTTAGCAACATGAAATCGGGTTCGGGTTCTGATAAATCGCCAAGTTGGAGTGGGTCTTGAACGCTGGTAATCAAGTTTTCAGGAATTAATTTGCCAAACACATGGTTGATGCGTTTCAAATGTCCCGCATGATAAGAGCCTATCGGTGCCATATCTAAAATTTCCCCGTTAATCAGTTCCACGCGGCTGCCAGGCGGAAAAATATTAGCCTCGCCCATTCTGCGCCATTCATCCAGATTGGTTAGGTGCTTTAGAGGACGGGTAAAATCCGGCGCCAAAACGGACATCGGTTGCCTGTTATTCGCCAGTGGTTTGATAGGATTGACAGTGACCATAAACACGCCAGAATTAGAAATTGTTAACGTAAATATAATAGCTAGTCTTAAGACAAGCAACAGAAACTAATAGTGATCATGACAAACTTCCCAATACAACAAATCCGCGCCGACTTCCCCATCCTTGCCGAAAAAATCCGTAATAAGCCGCTGGTTTATCTCGACAACGCCGCCAGTTGCCAAAAACCCAACGCGGTGATTGATGCCATCAGCAATTTTTACCGCCACGATTACGCCAATATCCATCGTGGTGTGCATACCTTAAGCGTCCGCGCTACGGATAAATTTGAAGCGGCGCGGGAGAAGGTCAAAACCTTCATCAATGCCGCCAGCAGCAAAGAAATCATTTTTGTGCGCGGGGCGACCGAAGCCGTCAATTTGGTCGCGCAAACTTATGGCAAGGCCAACATCCAAGCGGGCGACGAAATCATCATCACCGCGATGGAACACCATTCCAACATCGTGCCGTGGCAAATGCTTTGCGAACAAACCAGCGCGGTGTTGAAAGTCGCACCGATGAATGGGCAAGGCGAACTGATTTACTCTGAATTTGAAGCTTTGTTGAACGACAAAACCCGCTTGGTTGCCGTCGTCCACATGTCCAACGCGCTGGGTACGATCAATCCAGTCAAAAACATGATAGACCTGGCGCATTCAAAAGGCATCCCCGTCCTGCTCGACGGCGCGCAAGCCATCCCGCATATGGCGGTGGATTTGCAAGCCCTGGATTGCGATTTTTACGTGTTCTCAGGCCACAAACTTTACGGGCCATCCGGCATCGGCGTGTTGTACGGCAAACAAGCCCTGCTCGAAGCCATGCCCCCGTACCAAGGCGGCGGCGACATGATTCGCACCGTCACCTTCGAAAAAAGCACCTACGCAGGTTTGCCGCATAAATTTGAAGCTGGCACGCCAAACATTGCCGATGTGGTCGGCTTGGGCGCGGCGATTGACTACCTCAACAACTTTGGCATGGACGCGATAGCCGACTACGAAGCCGAGCTATTGGCCTACGCTACCGAACAAGCCGAACAGATCAAAGGCTTGAAAATCATCGGCACGGCGGCGGAAAAAGGCGGGATTTTATCGTTCACGCTGGAGCGCATCCACCCGCACGACATTGGCACCATGCTGGACAGCCTAGGCATAGCGATTAGAGCAGGCCACCACTGCGCCATGCCCGTGATGGATTTCTACCAAATTCCGGCGACGGCTAGGGCTTCGTTTGCGATGTATAACACGATGGAAGAGGTGGATGTGTTGATGGGCGGGATTAAGGGGTTGATTGAGGCGTTTGGGTGATTTTAATGGTGCGAATACCGAATTGATTTAATAAGCATTGTCGGAAATTTGCGTTATTTATAGGGTTTATCAGATAACTGATGTATATCTAGACTTCCAAAATATTTAGATAGGTGCAGTAAATGGGGCGTGAAGGGCTGTGGTTCAATCAAACTGTAGATGAGCCCATCGATGTTGAAAATTGGAAAATGGATGATGAGTTTTCTGTTTATCCTGAGGGAGCTAGAGACAAAACCTTATTCAACAGCCCAATAAGTTTGCAGTATAAGTTTCTTATTCCTAACCATCGTTATTTATATAAATACTGTCTTTATGAACTTTCTCCTTTAGATAAACCGCCGCGCCATCCAGACCAATTTTGGACTGAAATTATTGCCTACCGTATTGGGTGTTTATTGGACATTCCTGTCCCGCCTGCATTTGTTGCATTTAATGAAAGAGACAAATCTTGTGGTGCCTTAATTGAATGGTTTTTAGATTATCCAGAGCAAAATGAAGAAGAACGCTTTGTTGCTGGTGGTGACATTATGGTTAATCTTATCCCTAGCTATGAAAGGAAAAAAGGACAACAACATAATTTTGCATCAATAGAACTTTATCTTGATTTTTTAACGAAAAAAAGAAACATTGAACTGGCTGAATGGCGATTGTTTTGGTCTGATATGCTGTTATTTGACGCGCTAATAGGGAATACTGACCGGCATCAAGATAATTGGGGGTTGCTTTGGCAACAAAATAAAAATGATAAATTGAAAGTACGGATGGCACCTGTTTTTGATAACGGCACCAGTTTAGGTTATGAAATTTTAGAAGCAAAAATGGATAGTTTTTTAATAACTGATTGTACGCAGAGATACATCAGAAAAGGTAGGCACCATATTCGTTACCAATTACATGACGAACAGGCTGCGCAGCATATTGATCTTTTAGTATTGCTCGCTAAACGCCCTGAAATGTTACAAAGAATGAAAGACAAGCTCACTGCTTTTGATATAGCTCGTCTTAAAGCGACTATAAATCACTACACAGGATTTAACATACGCATTCCCTTAACTGTAAAACGAGCAGAATTTGTTTATCATTTGATTAGAGTTGAATTAACGAATCTTATTTTTAAAAATACACCAAAATTAACTTACCTATAAAACACACCCAATTGAAAATTACCACTTCTGACTTAAAACAAGATAGGCAATGGCGTTCAGCTATTGG
>Ga0247840_10001719_pt1 | contig 41691 bp, 40 predicted proteins | sample LaCruzMarch2015__FD_192404 | JGI IMG/M metagenome (GOLD analysis project Ga0247840, IMG submission 192404) | Freshwater microbial communities from meromictic Lake La Cruz, Castile-La Mancha, Spain - LaCruzMarch2015_17m | ecosystem: Environmental > Aquatic > Freshwater > Lake | place: Spain... | reverse complement strand
ATGGGTAATTTCCGGATTAATGAGAAAGATAAAATGAAAAGAGGGGAAGAATTCTTCCCCTCTTTTCGGTGATATGTCGTTAACCCTTGTCGATGATGGCCTGGATGTCAGGCGTATAAGGAGTTTTAGCCGGCAGGAAGATCAATTCCGGATCCACGAATTCGCGGAGAATGAACAGTTCCCTGTAGGTCGGACACGGCGTATCGCCCGTCAACTTCGATACGTTGAGGTCGAAACCGCAGTTGTCTTTCACCTGCTCTACCGTGACGCCGGGATGGCACGTTTCCAGGTAGATAATGCCTTCGGCATCAAAACGATAGACGCCCATGTTGGTCACGACGCCGCAAGGACCGTTGTTTGCGTATGCCGTGTTTTTCCAGACTTCTTTCTTGGGTTTCCATTCGTTGGTCTTGAAATCCCAGCACCACCAACCCGGTGTGGTTGTATAATCGTTTCTCTCAAGGAAGCGGCGCTTTTCCTGAAGGATGATGTACGCCACGCGATGAGCCATCGTGCCGATGTCGGAGTTGCCGCCCGAACCGGTAAAACGGTGGGATGGATTGTAATAGTCGCCGATGGAGGTGACATTGACACCGCCGTATTTATCAATCGCCGCGCCGCCCAGGAAGCCGAGGGTGACGTAACCCTGCTGCAGATAATACCCGAAGGTATCAACCAGACCGCCCAGGGTCGAACTCATGTTGGCTGCCCGCTGATCACAGACGGACATGGGGACATGCATCGTCTTGCCGTCGCAGATGCCTGATTCATAGATCAGGGTGGCTTTCGGGGCGTTGGTGAAGTTTGCCGTCATAATCCCTACCATGGGCAGCCCGGTGCCTGCAAAGACGACGTCGTCGTTATGCACTTCATGGGCAATGGCGATCGCCATCAGTTCCGGCAGGATAAATTCTCCTGGCTTTGCCGGTGTAGCGGGAATCTTATCAATAAGTTCCATTAATTCTTCCATTGATTTTGCCATATATACTCTCCCCCCTTTCTCTTAGTAACCACTTCTTGCCACGGACAAGGGCATCTTCATCCGGGGTGCGGGTTTCTTGCCTCTCAGCATGCGGGTGCTGTAACCGGTGCTTTCCGCCTTCAGATCGAGAAGCTTTTTGGCTCCCTGCTTGATAAGGAATTCCTCCCAGCTTGCCGGGCCGTATACCCATTCATCCAAAAATTTAGTGAGGTCATCTGGGTTGCGCGAAGCCGCATCCATAACTCTCATGAAGGGGGCGTCGTAGTCATAGTAATAGGGCACCGAACTCGGGAAGGCGCCCCAGGGACATTCTACGATGGCGTCAACAACAAAATAGGGAATCTGATTCGCTTCCGGATACTTTCTCATCTCTGCTTCGGGAACGATTTCCTCGGCGACGATTACGACCTTATCACAGGCAAAGGAGATTTCCTTGTCAATGGTGCCGACGCCGCGCCAATGGGCTGTCCCCTTGTCACCGGCCTTGGCTACGTGAATAACGGCCAGATCGGGCATCGCTGCGGGCAGGAGCACGGTGTCTCCATTTCCCCAGAAGGGTTCTTCCATCTGAATAAATTTTTTCTTGGCGATTTTGGGGTTTTTGCCGTCTCTTAACCCCGCCTTCCCCAAGGCGTCGTATTTTTCATTATACAAATCCGATCCCAAGGGTGCGTTGTAGGGGATGAACGGTGCGCCGATAGCGCCGGCGAGAAATCTCATGGCCATGGCGCCATGGGCATAATCCTCAAGAATAACTTTGCCCGCTTTATAGTTTCGGCCAAGATTGATATCGAGCTTGCCGGCCATTTCGCCCCAACCCATCCAGTCCGTTTCAAAGATCTTGATGGCACTGGCGGCGTTGAGAAGCCAGGTGCAGCAACTGCCGTGTCTGTCTATAGAATGAATATCCTTCACACCCTGCCTTACCATTTCCCAGGCGAAGGCAAAAGGATTCCTGTTAAACCCTGTAAAGCCGCTGAATGCAATTTGACTTCCGCTTAGTGCATACTTCTTGACCGCAGCATCGAGGGTCAAGATTTCAGCGGTTTTAGACTTTCCACGAATTCTTGCCATAACTACCTCCTTTTGTTATTAATTAACCCCTTACAAAAATTATAAATATTTAAGATAAAAACCCCCCTTTCTGTTTCACCTCCTCTCACAAAGAATTTTTTAAAACCCTTCTGGGACGATATTCGTTTTCCGGTAACACTTAAAATATCTGTATAATTAAAGACATATGGAAGATGGTTAGACTACCTGATACTACAAAAACCATGTAATCTATATTTAATCCTGCCTAACGTGTCAAGAAGAAATGCATAAAATTTTCAACTGGTCGGGCCCCAAAATCGATATTTATTCCGGCTCCGGGATTCTATCCTCTGTTTCCGGAGGCTCCATTTCTGCTGCCAGCTTTTTGAGAAAGTCGCCAGGAATTTGGTCCCGGATGCTCGTGAGTTGCTTTTCGACAACTTCACAGTAGGCATGGGCAAATCCTTCGTAAAGGGAAGTAAGATAGGAGAGACCACAGTCAGGACTTCCCATGCGGAATTCATCCTCCATGGTCAGCAAAATAAATTCATCTTCGAGCAGGTGCAGGGATGATTTCTCCAGCACCTTCAGGTACTGGGCGGGATTGGCCAGTTCCAGTGCTTGCAGGCAGCTTAACTGAAAAAAAACGAGATAACAGTATTTTGCCCTTTCCTGGATTTCTGTTTCAGTGAGCATGCATGGTTACCTTCACAGAATATGCAGAGCGTTAAGGTCATATGCGACCTTCCTGATACGTCTCACAAATACTCCATCATGTCAAACGATGGCGGTCACGGTTATCATATTTTTCCCCCGCTCAGGAACATAGCTTGCGATCCCCGTTTTCCCCACCAATTCCTTCTTTTCCATCCGTTCCAGATCTTTCGTTGTAGCCTGAATGTCAGCCAGGGTGCGGCGGCCGTCGGCAAGACAACCGATCACTGTTCCCCGTTCCGGGGCGCCGTTAGCGTCATGTCGAATCATGTATGCCTCGATGGTAAGCGGACCGCTGGCCTTTTCCACCGGCAGCGGCAGTTCTTGCCTTTCTATTTCATTCTGTGCGGAACTGTCGTCGCGATATTCCCAGCGATTACCGGGCGGCGTCGCTCCATAGATGCCAACTGATTGCTTGGAGTTATACCAGCCATTGGCCGTTATCAAAGCTTTCAATTTGGGATCACTGCGAATCTTGTCCGTTATGGCGGCTATGGCATGGAGAGAATAGTTATTTCCCGGTCCGCCGAAGTAGGGAAGACCGCCGGTTACGGAAAGCCCACGTGGATCGTCTGCCGCCAGCCCCAGGGATTGCCTGGCGATTTCCACTGCCGATGGAAAACAACTATAGATGTCAAAGGCGCCGATGTCGTCCATGGATAAACTCGCCTGTTCCAGGGAGAGCCGTGCCGCTTCGGTCAGGGCCGGGGAATCGATCAGAGAGGGCCGCTGGCTTACATGCCAGACGTTACGGAAATCCGCGCCCCCCAACGGGTAAACCCAGCGGGAACGGTCGATCCCCATCGCCTCGGCCATTTCTTCGCTGGTCAGAATGACGCCGGCTGCCTGATCAACGTTGATGTTGGCCATCATAAACTTTGTATAGGGATAAACGACTATACGGTTCTTTTCTCCGGGCCGGGTAATGTCTTCACCGGAGAGAAGCAAACGGTTCCATGCGTATGGATTTCCGGCGGCGACAGTACAAAGATTATGGCAAAGATTGCCGAGCCTTTCCCGGTGCTGCTCAACAGTTTCTTGGGCAGCAGCCCTAAGGGCCGTCTCAAAAAAAGGATACATGAAGTGGGGAAGGTAGAGGTCATACGCCCCTTCCACATCATTCAACGGATAGCGATATCCTTCCAGGGTCTCACTCTCCAGGCCGTCTCCGGCCCGCAACAATATGTCGAAGTTGACAGCGGCGGGATGGTCTTCCAAAAATGGCTGGGATTCCTGCTCCGGCCAGTCGAAGGGGGCTTTCCCCTGCAGGGCGCGATTCAGGCCATAGACAGCCTCGGCCCCCGTGACCAAAACGGCTTGACATTCGCCGTTGGCAATAGCGCGGCAATAATGGTTGATCAGCATCTGGGGGGTGTTGCCGCCGATGGGTCCGTAATTCAGGAAGGTTGCCTGTATTCCCAATTTTTCGCAGAGGCTTTGGGGGGCGTTCCGGTAAATCCAGGTAAAAAGATTGACAACACAGACGGCATCGATGACTCGTACCATCTGCCGCCCAATGCCCGTATCTTCAATGGCCAGGCGGCTCGCTGTGGCCATCATCCTGAGGGGATCGAGGGCGGGCAAGGCGCTCCTTGCCTGGGTATATTGGGCAGCTCCGACGATGACAGGCGTAGCGATGCGCTTCATGCATCATGCGTATAATAAACGATTCGCTTCTGTCAACTCATAATCTCGATTATCTGTTCATCCATATCTCCATGCGGGCGACTTCGGCGGGCCAGCCCTCCGACAACCTCAGTCTTATGAAGAAGGCAAAAAGCTTATCCATCGTCTCGATTGCCTTTTCCAAAAGGAAGATCCGCTCCAGGAGACGTCCCTCTTCTTCCAACATGCTGGTTTCGTCAAATTCTTCTGACGGGGCGGGCATCTTCATGGACTGGAACTGAAAAAGATCTGCCTTGAAGGTGAACTCCCACTCCATGGAATCGATTTCCAGGGATAGACGGGCTTCGCGGATCTTTTTCCCCTGTCGGATGGCCTCTTTAGCTTCCAGCAACAATGCGTGCTGCCCTTGGCAGACAACGGATTCGGCGTAGTCTCCCTCTCCCGATTCGAGGATCAGGCGGCGGACAAAGGCCAGACCGATTTCCTCCTGACCTTCCAGGGCGATTCTTCCATCCCGCTCCTCACTCTTGAACCACAGCCAGGTAAGGAACTCACGGCCCGGCTGTCGGGAAAGGAAATCCGTTGCGTCGTCTTCGCCATGCGACAGGGCATCGAGCCAAGGCACATGGAGTGCGAGATCCATTTCAAAGGTTTCCCCAAAGAAGTCCTGGAAGTCCTGGAGGATCTTTTCTGCGTGGGAGGAAAAATAGACCATACCTTTGGTCAGGGACCAGCAGACATCCAGCATCGAGGGGACGGGAGACGCCTGCTTCATTAGATCCTGTCGGATTGCCTCGCGGAGGGCTTCTTTCTCTTCCTTGTAAAGTTTTTTCGCCTCCCGTTCCGCCAGCATGCCCCGTTCCGTCTCTAAAAACCGCAAACGCAGCAGCGCCGACGAGATGCTCTTGCGGTCGATGCGCAGGGAAAAGACCCGGTAGTCTCCCAGAGTATGGGCGGCGTAGGCAAATTCAGTATCGAGAATTTCCTGCAATCCTGTCCAGCCCAGGGACTTCTCTTCATTTTCGGGAAAGAAATCGCGAAAAGCGAATGCCTTTATCTTTTCATCGAATAATTCGGCAAAATTGCCGGGCAGGGGATTGGAAATGCCAAATCTCGAAAATGAGAAAGCTCCTTTTTTTAGGCCCATCAGTTTTTTATCCTTCCAGTGAGGTAGTTTTGTTCAGGTGTTTCCGCCTTATATACAACCTGGGGGACAATTGCAACGTGGCATCCTCGGCTGCTAGTTTTCATTTCTGTAAAATATTTTCTTGATCTTTATTTATTAATGAATACGTGGAGTTATATTTTGACGTCTAAGAGGCTTTATTTCCCCATGGTAAAACTCTTGCGGGAGACTGCTTCCAACAACATTGTCTTCATTTCCCTTCCTCCTCCTGTTGTTGTTTCCGAGCTTTCTTTTTCTTCTTTTTCGCAGATTCTTCTTCTGCAGATGGCTTGTTTTCGCCACAATTACCCATCGTCAATTTCAGGTCTTTCAATCCCTTAATGTCCTCTGAATTTTTGATCACATACTTGATCTTCAGCGGTATGCCTTCTGGTGGGATGATCCTGGATTTCTTGATAGCTTTGTTGTTCCACTTGCTGTCAATGGGGGTATCGTCCTCCTTCATTCCCTTTACAAACTCCTTTGGGAATAACATGACAAACGATTTGATGAACTCTGTCGGACTAAACGTAACCAGCAAGTTGTCTCTATATTCTCGGCACTTATCAACATATGTTCCATTGACCTGAATCTGGATTTTGAGGTCGTCCACCTCCCAGACCCTATTTGTATCTTTCGAAATGTAATATTTTGAGTTAACCAAGCGACCGGATTCGATCCTGTAGTTTCCTCCTACCAACCAGACATTACCAGAGAAATCTTTTTCCGACAGATTCTTCAGGATCTCATTGTAGGTCCTGTGATAGAAGGGATTCTGAATCACCCGGACATTCAGAACTATATCCACTTGCGTGGCGCTGATTCGCTTGATCTCGTAACCGTCATAGATGACACCGTACTTTTCATGAACCGGTCTTTTGGCCAAGATCTTTAACATTTCGGCGAATTTCCTGATCTGGTCCTGGCGCTGGGTGACGTTGTTGTAATCCTTCAGGACATCCTCAACCGTCATCAGTTTGATATTATCCCTGAGGATGCCTTCAATCTTGTCTTCAGAGAGTTCGACATCCATTGTGATCAGGATCAGGTCATCCATGTTCGACGTTTTGATGATCCGATAACTTTTCACATAGCCGGAGGAAGCCACTACAATCTGATCCTTCTGGATCTGATAATTTTCAACGTCCGTGACCCCATAGACAAATGTTGAAGTGAACATCTCGACGGCTTCGCGCAGACCGTTATTGATGGCCTCTTCTTTTGTCTGGCCTGATCCTGTAACGACGACGGCCCACGAGTTTGCCGCTATTAGAAGACCGATGATGACCATGACGATGATTCTTCTCATTGCTTGCACCTCCGATCCGTAAGAAAGATGCTACGTCTACTAATTTTCTTGTGTCAATGGCTTAAGCCGCTCAACCCCGAATATATTCTAATCAATTATTATAACTGTCCAATTTAATAGAATCCAACCGATAATCAATAAAGCAATTGTTATTATAGCTAATACAATTTTTTTAGCCATCCTAAAATCATCTTCTTTACATTCTTTAATGCCAATTGATGACCAGGTTACATAGGTAATGTCAAATATAATTCCGCCCAAAACTAACAACGCAATCGCTACAATAGTTAATAAATTGATTGTTTCAACGGTCATGGAATGATTCTCCCATTATTCATTAATGTCAATTGATGAATAAGATACATGAACCATCATAGGAAGTAAAGATATTTAGTTTAATAGATTCGAATAGATGAAAATGTTTTCATATCGGAATAAATAATCTCTCTATGAAATATTTGTACAGCCGAGAGCTGGCCGGTGTAATTGATAGAATCAAGATAGAGAGACTATCTGTCCGGCGGCAAGATGATTTTTTAGACGGGGGCGAAAAAAATGTGTATAATGAACAGGAAATATAGAATTGGACAGAGCGTAATGCATGGATCATGGAGGGATATATGAAGACGTATGAAAAAATTGAAATGAATCCGAAGATCATGTTTGGGAAACCCGTAATCAAGAACACGCGGATTACGGTGGAGCACATTCTCAGGAAACTCTCAGGCGGCATGTCCATCGAGGAAATTATTAAGGATCACCCCCATCTAACCCGTGAGGATATATATTCGGCCCAGGCGTTTGCCGCCGATTATCTTGCCGATGAGCAGATTGCTTTCGGCTAGGCGGTGAAACGGTGAATTTTCTTGCCGATGAGTGTTGCGATGCCGGCATCGTCGCCAGCCTCCGGGCTGCCGGTCACGACGTCGCTTATGTGCTTGAAGGGCATGCGGGAATTCCTGATGATGAAGTTTTACAGAACGCCTTTGAGGCAGGTCGCATTTTGTTGACTGAAGACAAGGATTTTGGGGAACTCATTTATCGGCTGAAGAAGCCTGCCTGTGGAATCATCCTGATTCGCATTGATGTCCAGGAAAGAAATGAGAAATTGCCGCGTTTGGAAGCACTTATCGCGAAACATGGAAATCGATTGCCGGGACATTTTGTGGTGGTTGAGCTGAACAAATTCCGTTTTCGCCCGCTGATATTTAAACAGCCCCCCTAACGAAAATGCCCCTCTTTTTGTTGGCCATACTCTTCATCATCCTTAATTTCCTCGATATCACCACCACCAGGAAGGTTTTGAAAGACGGCGGCTATGAAGCCAATCCAATAGCCAGGCTGTTGATGAGATTCCATTTATTTATGCCTGCCAAGATCCTGATGGTCATTATTATTCTGTTGATGATGGCCGTGTTGGATGAAAATACAGGCAAAACATTGGGAATCATTGTTTGTGGAATATATGGTTTTATAGTATGGAATAACTTCCGAACGATCAGGTTACAGTCTCAGGATTGACAAGATGGAGCGCCCATGAGTCGTCACAGATTTCTGGTCTTGAAAATCGCAACTGCTCTTATCCTTTTTACCTCCCCGGCGTTCCCTGCCGATACCTGTTTCAACTCCCGCAAAATTCTGAATGTTGACGCCCAGACTATACGCCTGAAGGCTCTCGATATGGGCTGGCAGGTCGGCAAGACCGCATCAATCACCGCTGCTTCACTCGTCATGGGCAAGCAGGCAATCTATCCCAAAGACAACGTCGAGATTTGCCTGCGAGAAGAAGAAAACAACCTCCAAGTTCGGGTGCAATCAAAATCCAGGGATGCAAACCAGGCCCGCTGGAGGGATCTTATGGCGAAGAAAACAGGAAAATAAAAAGGCGACAAACCAAACTTGTAATGAGGTATCCGATGCCTATACAGACCGTCGACGTGAGGGTGGCTAGGACTGGGTGATGGGGAAAATTGCCGGAATGACGAAAAAGGCAGTTGTGAGTGCTGAAGCAGCCATCCAAAATCGGAAAATATTTGAGATAAAAATGGCAAAGCGAGTAGCCATTACACTAATAATAACATATATTTAAATAGCTTCGACGCGTCGAACTTTTTTTGGCGGTGCTTTTGACGCAAAGTTATTGACGTTATTTTTGTGGAGTTTATGTGCATTTGGCTTTGTCGCCGTGTCGCAAAAGGGGGAGGCCTATGCTGGCCTTGCCATTGCGTCGGCCGCAGGCGCTTTGCCCAATACCATATTCATGGCCACTTTCAGAATATGACCAAGGGGCATTTCATTATGCGGAGCTTGGAGAGGAAGTATGGCGCGGATGTCATTTGGGCTGAATATAACAAGCCATGAAACTAAGGAAAAACGAAGGGTGTATGGAAGAAAAGGTTAAGACAGGAACCGGGACGGAAGTTATTAGCGATCATCGTGGAATTGCGTCAGAACTCGATGAGAAGGAGGATTATTTTTATGGAAGGTAGGCGTAATAGTGAAGCTGACGGAGCTGGATTACTCCCATTTTGTACCGAGTGTGGGACTAGGAAAAAAGAGAATGAACCCAACTGTGTATGCGGACATGCATTCCCAATCGTCCTGACACCCGTTCCTGATGATAGCGAAAGGGCCTCGGCTGGTAAAGGCAGGGTATCCGAAGTCAGCCAGACCGCAATAGTGAACGAAAAGGAGGCTATCAGCGATAGGGGAACATCTTTTCAGGAAGTAGAACAAACTCATGCTCCCCAAATGTCATCTAAACCTCCGGAAAAAGATCCATTAAAGACAACAGCACCAAAGATGAAAAGGAAAATTCGCGGACCGTTCGATTTATTTCTTATAATTGTTGCATCACTCGCAGTGGTGGCGGTAATCATATATTACAGTGATCCAGGACCAAAAGAAGTAAATCCGAATACAAGTACAAGCGCGCCAATTAATTCGGCGCCACCAAAGCCTGACGATAAGCCTGTTAAGAAGCCTGAGACTGCACAAGAAGATACGACGCAATTTTGTTCTGAAGACGCCAGGATTTGGAAGGAATGTTATATTAAAGCTTCAAAGGGCATACTTCCAGCACAAGGGATAAAAGATATAACCAGTGAAAGATTAAGTTCAGCATCCATAGAAATATCATGCCGAGGAGGTTTTATGGCGCATAGTCGTTTGGGTGACGTATCACCTGCTGAAATCAATAAAATGACGGCAACACGATTTTCCACCTGCTTTACAACTTTAGACAGCAACGACACGGCATATACGTGCATTAAAAACGCCTATGTGGCGGCGCAGGTTTATTTTAGCAATGAGCCAAAAGGCATCGTAACATTAAAAAATTTAGAAGACAGCGGTTATAAACCTTTATCCGATGTGACTACGTTGATAACCAATGGCACGGTGGAGAACTTAACTATTTCTGCCAAACATAAAGATGGATCTCTGACATGTTTTGTAAATGCTGCGGGTGACATAACGACGGAATAATGTAGATACAAAGGAACTACCGTAAAAAATAATCACGATTTTTGTGGGTAGCGTAAATAGAATTTATGCAAGATCAATCAAGAACAAGAAAAGACAACACCTAAGAGGTAAAAAAAATGAGTATGCGAAAAAAAACTGTTTCATTCACAAAATGGTTGATTCTATTGTCGTTGTTGGCTTTCCCAACATACAAGATTATTGACTACCTTGCAACCGAGTTACCAAAAGAAAAAGATATACTCGTTTCGTCAAGAGAAACACCAATCGGTACCAAAACACCGTTAGGGAAAATATTGAACGCTATCGATACAAAGCAAGATGTAACAGGGGCCAGGACAATATATGAACAAGAAAAAAGCAAATTTCCGAACGAGGTAGTAAAACCATATTTAGAAAAATTTTTCCTTCTACATGATAAATTTGTGCAGCATAAGATTACATTAGACGACTTTGAAGATGCGAAGTATTTCATTAAAGAATCGATTAATATAAAAAATGAAATGAAGCGGGAAGGCATGACTGAAAAAGATCTCTTCCGCGCCCAGGAGGTTATTCCGATTACAGTCATAAAATTCCTGTACAACGCTAAGCCTGATGATATTCCGGAAAGGCAGCAAAAAAAAGCAAGTGATACGCTTCTTGATATTGCAAATCAATACTTGAACAGCATTGTTGGTCCGCGAGAGTCTTTGAGCGTTCCGGGGGCAATTGCAATTTGCATCTACACAAAAATCACGTTTACCGAGGCAAAGGGAGGGTTTTTGAAAGCAAATAAAGAATCTGAATTAATGTCTATAATAAGAAGAATAGATTCCTTTAAGCAAGTTTATAATACAATGATTGGCGGAGAAGAAGCAGCTTTTAAAGTGTATGTGGATTTTTTAGATATATACAAGGGAGCAAGTGAGGCAACGCTAAAAGAAGGATTTTGGGATAGGTGGTGGAATGATAATATTCCGAACAAAGAAATTCCCGGCATATCAATAAACAGAAAATAAAGAGGTATTTTATGGCTAAAAATAAATTGCACGATGTTGTTTTTAAAGATTCATACTTCTGGGGGGTATCTAAGCTGACCGTAGGCGTATGGCTATTGTACCTGTCATCCCTTTATGTGAGCGGCAGTGGTAATTATCTTTTAAAAATAACATTTTTCCCCGATATGCAAGTTTACTTGATTTTCGGTGCAATTACCGCATTTATTTATCATTCCTATTATCGTGTGATGTACAATGACGGGCGGAGGGGCAGGTTACCGCTACCAGTAATAACCTTGGCATATGTCGCAGATGTATTGGCTTTTACATCACTTTATAGCATTGTCCTCTTTCCCCTTTGCGGTTTCGGTGTAATCCAGTGGCTGTTAATTATCTACATCCTTTTTTCGCAGCTCGTGGTTAGTAAAAAAAATGATATTTACCGTTACTTTTCTCCCTTATCGCTCCTTATTTTCTGTTCGCTGATGTACATCGTAAAAGCGTTTGTGCAATATGTTTTCCCGATAAATATTTATCAGACGTTAATCATTGCTAATGATACTGCCCGATGGATCATTTTTGCAATAGCGGTAATAGCGGGCATTTATCAACTAATCAATCTCTTCGCCTCAAAGAAAAGTACCGAACCAATTCAGATAGAGTCAAAAATACCGGCCATATCGCTTGTCGGTAAGCAAATAAAACGAGGGATTGGATTTGTTCTAACCGCAGGATTTATCATTCCCTTGATAGGGATACTTTTGTCAGGAGGGCTGATCTTATTTTTTGTCGTTTTCAAAATAGAAGCAGATTTCTGGAAATTATTCGGTCCTTTATTGGATAAACTGCTTACGACGGATCGGAGAAACATATTGCAGTCTCAGTCCTTATCATTTTTCCAACTCTCTGCATTGTTCATTTATTTCATATATTTTTTTATAAACTATGAAATATTCAATTCGTATGTTCGGGATAAATCAAAAAAGATAATGAAATATTTAAGATATTACCCCGAAGAAATCGGAAGGGATAATCATATCAAATGGAATGATGACATCATGGTGGTGTCCAATCGTGCGAAGGTATTTGCCGACATCGAGAGGTATTACCAGGAAAGTGATGAATTCAGTGAATATGGCGAGAAAAAAAATAGAAAACACTTTATTGACCACCAAGATAGTGGTGAATTTAACGAAGAGGCGAGAAAAACTTTTATCACAAAACAGCTTGGGCGCGAATAAGGGAGGGCTTTAACATGAAAGATTTGATAGTAACTCAAAACGAAAGCAACACTATTGACAGCAGTCCTTTTCCAGAGAAAATACGTCTAAAAATTGAGCAAGAAGACGATAATAGAAAAAGCAAGATAAAAGCGGCAACAGACCCAAATAAGACGCACTACAAAAAACTTAACGAGAAGCTTATAGCGGAATTTCATTTAGAAGATGAGGACGACGATAATTATCGGGAGTTACCTCGCTTATTGGCAAACAAAGTATGTAAGGATGCCGATGATTTGATTAATTGTCTGAGCATCCTTCAGGGCAGTCCGCTTGGGTTGCATGTTTTACCTTCAGTGGGCAAAGAAAAACTAAAAGATGAAAAAATAAGGGCGGCAATCTTGCAATATGTTGATTTGCTACAGAGAGAACTGATTGGTGATGAAAATGTAGATGCTGTTTTATATGGGATCTTTGAATCTCTCACAGAAGATGGCAGATTCAAAGACGATGAATTTGGTGATGCAAAAAAGGCGATCGATTTAGTATCAAAAAATTGTTCTCCGAAAATCTTTTATTACCTACATGAAATATTAAAAAAGACCGAAAATCTGATGCCAGAGGTCAAATGTGGCTCATGCAAACGTACTTTCGCGATTGACAAAAAGAAGTGCCCACACTGTAAGACCATACCTCCGCATAAACTTTGCAGATGCGAACCCCAACTTGGAAAACCAGGGAAATATTGTCCTAAATGTGGAAACTATGTAAGCACTCTTGAATCGTCGCCAGCAGGGCAAGGCCTTTTTGGTGGTATAAGTAGTATTTTGGAGGACGTAAAGGGCACAGGGAAAGACTATTTGTACGGGGAAGTCATTGCTATAGAACAAATCAATGAATTATACGGTAAAATACTTAAAGGATTTAAATCATCATTGGATGAACTCACAAAAAACAACATCGTAAGTCCCTTATTGTATGATAAAAGTTATGTCAGAGATATTATTGAAAGATATTCACCAGAGCAGAACCCTGCCAATGTCGAGGCGTCATCATGGGAAAATTTCAACAATGTTCGTAGTGAAGTTTTGGATAATCTGATCAGTTACTACGGAAACATTACAAAAGAAATCGATAAAGCATATTTTTCTGGTGGAAGTAACCCGATCTCATTCGCAATTAAGAGAAATATCGTCTATTTTATTGTAACCCATCCTGAGAGCAAACTCAGGTTGAATACGTTAAAAGCTTTTGATGAGAAAGGGGATTTAACTATAGATATAGTTAAAGATTTTTTACGCCGTAAACTTAACAGACAAACGATGGTTGCTAAGTGGAAAAGTGAAAGAGACGTTAAAAAAGAGGCTGTTAAAATATTTATCGGACTTCTTACCAATGGCGAATACAAGAACTATCATGAGGATATCATCTTAGAGCTTTCAGAGCTTGTCACGGAAAGTAAGAACGAAATATATCTTGAAGACCTGGAATTGAGAAAATATGTGATTGAGGCGTTAGTAAATCATCGAGAATTAAAACTTATTAATTTTCAAGCTCTTGATGAAATTGATACAGGCATAGAAGATAATGAGAAATTACACGCACACTTCTACAGGTACATTCAAGACAAATTAGTGTCCGACGATCATATTAGCAAGAAATTTGATCTTGCCCACTTTCTTCTTAAAGACAGTAAATATATTTTGAAACATCTTTTGCTTCACACAGCCATTAAGCCTGAAGAAAAAGAAAGAGTTGTAGATATTTTTAAGATTCTTATCTCAAGCGAAAATATGAAAGCGTTGCAAGTGTTTTATGAGATTATACAAGAGACAGATATAGAGCGTGCGAAGGAAAACAAAAAAGTAATTACGTACATAATGGACTCGATTATATGCAGTGATCTTATGTTCGATTACGGGAAGTTATCAGATATTATCAGAAAAGCGCATCCAGAAAAAGTAAATGCAATCATGACAAGCGTGGAGTCCTTCATTGATAAAAGGCGGAAAATTGACCCGAAGGTGATTATTTTACTCGAAAGCATTTTCACTCATCCTAAATTGTCAGATTTTGACAGGGATGTTTGCAATCTTTTAGTTGACAGGGTGTATGATAGATTAAAGGAAACAGATCAAAATGACAAATTAAACGCAAATATATTCCAAAAGATGTTAAATATTAAGATAGTCGGAAAAGAAGTTAAAGAAAAAATTGTAAGTGCCAATATTGAGATATTTTTAAAAAAGGGCGATCCTGCGAAAGAAATTATTGATTTTATCAAGAATAACTTCATTTTTGATGACAATCATCATTAAGCCTATCTTGATAATTCTATGGTTGATGTAGCGGAGCAAAAATAGATATGCGGCTACCGTAAAAGTGCTTTTGTCGTTGTGTGCGAATTGTTGTTGATAGAATTCATGCCTGATCAAGAACATGCTTATGAAAAATAAGTCAGTTATTGCATTTATGTTTAGCCTGATCTTGCCAGGTGCAGGGCAGATATATAACCGGACTTTTTTTCGAGGACTTTTCTGGTTGATTGTTACCCCTGTATTTTGGATATATACAGGCTATTTAGCGGCGGTATGCCATTTTTTCTCCGCCGTCACGGCGTATAATTATTCAGCGCGGCGAACAGGGCAAGAGGAAGTATGGCCTGATTTGTGAGGTAAGAATCATGAGATATGTCAACTCCGTTCTTGTCGCGGGCGAGGAAGTCATCTACCGTGCCAAACTGCATTGGAAGATATATTTTACTTCTCAGGCCTTCCGTAGCTTATGGATTTCACCGCTAATCAGACAGATCACCAGTGAGTTTGTCATTACGAACAAGCGAATTATTATCAAGACAGGCTTTATTTCAAGAAAAACACTGGAAATGAATCTTAGTAAAATAGAGTCCGTTAATGTGGATCAAGAAACATGGGGCAGGATTTTAGGCTATGGTACCATAACGATTATTGGTACTGGCGGGACAAAGGAATCATTCCCCGATATAAGTAGGCCCTTGCTTTTCAGAAGGAAGTTTCAGGAAAGAGACATCATGTAAGAGAAGATTTAACACTTTACGAACCAAGAAGGGATTAATCATGGGTACAAATACAGTGTTGGCAAACGAGAAGAAATGCGGAACATGTGAATACTGGCAGGGCGAGAGAACGATTAGTCGTATGATCGGAAATAAGCCACATTCTATCAGCGTAAAGTCTGGCAGTTATCCTTGTGCAGTCCAGGCTGGTAAGACAGTGCAAGGAATCGGTACTTCCCCGAAATGGAAAAAGTGGTCTTCGATTTGATGTAAATCTCTAAACAGTAGTTCTTGGTTAAAAATCGCGATAACTACAAACCAGGACCGCTGTCAGCCATCGAACCGCAGTATCCTGTGACCGGGCGCAAACCGTATTAAGGAGGGGCTATCATGTATGTTGCCCAGATTAGAGGTAAGAACGTGGAGTTTTACGAGGCCGAGACCAGATTCCTGAAAAGGGTCATTAGTGTAGCGATTTATGGCGGGCCAGTATCTGCGGATGTTCAAGGTGACATGGCTTCAATAACCTGCGGCGATAGACGGACATATATTTATGACATAAAAACGGGTTTCTTGAAAAACATGATTCAACGAGCTCCTTCGTAGGCATTTCCAATCATACAAGGCAAGAACGACCGAAAGATCAGCTTGACCGATTTATATGTAACAATGGAGTCCTTACCTATCGGAGAGGTCATGCATAGAACCCTGAAGATTACCGTGTGGCGTGGAGTTATCCAGAAACTTTAGAATAATTTGTTGGGCAGATTGAGCAACCATGGAAGAATTCAAAACGACACTTTCTCTTGATCCGAACGAAATGGTGGAAACATTCATAGAGGTCGCTCGCCTCGCCTTAGTCCAATTTGGCAAGCACGAGGTACAACCGGAGATTATGCTGGCTCCCCACCGGCGACCAACCGCTTTGCCTCCGGGGACGCAGGTCGTTTACGCATTTCTCGTTGGAAACGTGTGCCTTAAGGTGGGAAAGGCCGGTCTCAAGAGTCAGGCGCGTTTTACCAGTCAGCATTACAGTGTCAACGCCGCCACGAGCACCTTGGCAAAGTCGATCATCAGCAACAAATCTGCTCTTTTCGCAGTGCTTCCGGCTTCCTATCGGCCCAATGTTGAGGCGGTCAACGAAGCGTCGGTTGGGTCGTGGATCGAGAGCAACGCTTCTCGTTTCCACATTTTCATTCCTTCAGCCGCTGGCCAGTTTCCTCTGCGCTTGCTCGAAGGATTCGTCCAGTGCCGGCTGAAACCAATTTTTGAAGGAAAGATACAAGCATAATCCACCAATAAACTGCCTAACGCGGCTTAGCACTAGAACCGTTCAGCAACAAGATAGGACAACTAATCTATGTCACAACGATTTATGATGAGGCCATCTAATAATGCTGGTAGAAAAATTTAATAAATCGCTTCAAAGCACAAAGGATGTAGCGAGTAACAGTTATCTGACGTTCCTTCGTGAAACTGCTCAAAAAGTCGAAAGTGCCGCTAATTCAGAACCGACATTAATTTATTATGTTGATAAATTAATTGTCCTCGTCGACCAACCAAATCTTGCCTTGGACGCTCGTCTCACAAATGAATTCGCTCAAGCTTTGGGAGAGGCGCACTTCCTTATGCTTTGCTTGGGGAAAGGTCTTTCACTGACCAGAATCCCAGAACAGAACCATAAAACCCCTGATTTTCTACTCAACAAAGACGCGCTCAATCTTTACTTTGAGGTCAAAACGCTTTCCGTAGTTGATGGGCAAAGCGGAATAAAAAGACATTTAGATGATTCTCTCGATGCGAACATCGAAATCGAAAAACAATTAAGAGCTGGAAAGAGGGTTGCGTCTGCTGTTTCGGTTGTACAACCTTATGGCGAAAAACCGTACCAACAAGGAAAAGGGTTAATAACTGCGGTGATTGAAACCTTAATCGAAAAGACTCGACAAAATATAAAGCGTGATCAATACTCTAATACAAACTCGTTTCTCGTCGTAAACCTCAGTATCATTCATCCCTTTCGTACTGACAATTGTGTGCTTCGTCCGGTATATTGCGACGACTACCTGTTTAGGAAGCCTGTCACAGGTGATCTTTGGATGTTAGCGTTCGGCAAGCCGGGCATGTTGATTCACGGTATCCCTGAATACGGGGGTGAACCAGGGATAGAAGGCATACTTGCCAAGTACGGTATTCTATCTGATCCTGAGTTTGATAACATCGCGGGCATATTGCTAATGGTCCATCCCCAGCATAAACCTGTCGAGATTTGGGGATTATTCAGTTCAGAAAGATATGTCCAGTGGGAAGAGAATAATCCTGACATAACTGCCACGATACGTACTCTCATCGGTGACAACTGGAATGACGATGTGGATTCGAATGGGTGGGTGCTCCAAGGGTCAAGACATAATATTGGGTAACAAGCGTCTGGAGCCGTCAGCGAGGAAGCCAATGCGTTCCCAGTTTTTTTGCTTATGGGCTTACATAATCTTGACTGGCGGATAAGAGGGTATTTAAAATGAGGCAGCGATCAATAAAATCTTACTTGCAGGTGTCCTCGGCGTTATCGCCTGGCTATTTTTCATGTTCATTGGTTGGGTGATATTTGCTTTGCTTCTATTTGTGGCTTATGCCCTTTGGAATAAGCATGCCAAAACTGAACTTATGAAACGGGAAGAAAACTTTAGCATCTTGAAATCCGGAAAGGATTGATTGCCGGCGGAGGGCATGATGAGGTCGGAGGAGAATTTCGATACCACCAAAAAAAATATTACCCGGGTAATACGACTTAAGTGGATGAAATGGAATGTGAATTGACGACACTTCCCGCGATTTTGTCGGCCATAAATAAGGCCTCTCGCTGATGCCCGATTTTGTGCGTGGGAAGGATGAATTGGGCCGTTTTAATGGCGAAGCTTCAGCAAGTGTTTAGCGGGGGTCTTTATCTTTGGAATGGAAAAACGACATGAATAGAAGGGATTGCGCCACACTACGTTGACCTGTTATGTTCTCTAGGTGATCACGAAATGGCCCCATATGGGCGGTCAGTAACAGAGGGGGGGGTCGGTGCACCGACACCCCTAAAGTAGCTGATATTAGAGAGCAATAGGCAACGCAAAAAAAGTTTTGTCTATAAAAAAAGCGGTTGTGAGAAAAGGCTGCTGCAAGGATAAAAAAAGAAGATAAAAGGTGTAAACAAAGAGATTCTTTGAGGACGAAAGGCTGATTTTCTGAAGTGCCAGATTCTGGCATACCGTAAGTGTAAGATATTATTGATAAATAACAATAGAGATCAAAAATTTACGAAGTCATTAAGTGACCGTTGGTCATAATAGTCATCGACGATCAAGCCAAAAATGCCGTCGGGAAAAGCTTCTTGACAAGGGGAGAATTATTCTGCCTGATGTCGGTTCGCAAATTCACGATGGGTATTGACACCGTGTTCATGTCCGTTTACGGCAAGTACCGGGGCCAACTGATTTCACAGTTCGGGAAGAATAAAGAAAGCGCTCCGCCCTAAGGGGGAAACGCTTTCTTGCCGACTAACATCCATGCCCGAAAGCGGCCACAACGAAGCATGAAAATCAACCCATCCTCCTTTGGCAAAAGGGGGATGGGGGATTTTCATATAAAACGATGGGGGGCAGCAATTGGCTATTTTTTGCCTTTTTTCACAGGCTTGTCAGGGATTGCGGCCAGTTCCTTAAAGGTGGCGTCCCATTTGTCAATGATGGATTTCAGCTCGGCGGCCTTCTTATTGGCCCCGATCGGATCACCGGCAATCATATCTTTGGTTGCTTTCAATCCGTCCTCAAAGACTTTCGCGTCAGCCGCCCAGGCTTCCTGCTTGTCCTTCATCTTCTTCTCTACACCCTTGGCGGCGTCAACAAGAATCTTCCATCTATCTTCCAGATCGGTCGCCGCCTTGGTCGCTTCATCGGTCATGGCCTTCTTGCCTGCTGCTGCTGCACCGGCAGCTTTTTCGAATGCGGCCTTGGCACTTACGTAACCCTGTTTGGCCTCGTCGTACTTCTTGTCATTCATTTTCGCTTCCGAAGCATCCCAGTTGGTCTTGGCAGTTTTGAAATCGGCGGGGGCATACTTGTCGGCGCCTGCGGTTACGGCGGCGTCCATAGCCGTTTTGGCAGCCGACTTCTCAGCTTCGGGTGGTTTCGCACAGCCGATAAACATCATGATTAGAGCCATAACCAAAATCGAAGATACTGCAAATTTAAAATACTTCATAACTTAATCCCCTCCTTAATAGTGATTGGTTGGTCCATTATTGGAAATTGGCGATATACTTATATCGATTTCCTTGGTTGTCAAGTATTTTGATTACGGAGATAGCTAATTCTGATTTACTTCTATGTAAATCTTCCCGGATTATCCAACTTTGAGAACTGAAATAGGCCTGACTGAAAGTCATTAAATCATCATAAAAACATTGGGATTCGTCTTGACAACCAAATCTGAAAGGTATATAGGTGCCGTGGTTGTGCGGATAAAGACTTTTGCTGAATCTTGAAAGTCCCCGCCTCTATTACCCACTGACACACATAATTGTAAGCGAGTATCTCGAGTAAAGAGTCATTGAGCTTGAAATCCCTGATGTTGAAGGAGATGACCCGGCCGTGATGCGACATACTTCCGCAAGGACAGGCAGGCTAAGAAAAGCAGGAACAACTTCAGGCTTTGTCCATTCTCACGCATTAAAAACATATACCCAGAAATTATTCCTTGGAATTCACATGCCCGGAAGAAGTTACTTTCTTGCAACCGGTGTGGGGAAGGGAATTCTACCGTGGCCCGATAATTTAAGATGATGACAATATACACCGGCGAAGCGGGGGATTTCCAGGAAATACCCCAGCGGAACCGGTGAAGAGGAGAAAAGGAGGAGGAGATGGAAAAGGTACCACAGAAGTTGGATAAGACAAGGAAGGAATATTACAAGGACGCGAAGATTGCCAAATTTGGCGAGCGGAAGCCGGATTACTCAGGGATGGGCAGAATAATCAAAAACAATTCCAAGGGTCTTCGCGAAGTGGTCTGCGTCGAAGCCTGTCGGACCCCTTATGGAGTCTTCGGTGGGGCGCTGAAGGGTTTTGACGCTCCCCAACTGGGAGCCCTGGCCATCAAGGAATGTCTCCGGAGAACGAATGGCAAGGTTAAGGGTGAGGATGTAGATTATATCATTATGGGTCAGGTCGTTCCGGCGGGATGCGGACAGGTGCCGAGCCGTCAGGCGACTTTGCTGGCGGGCGTGCCGGAAAGCGTTCCCTCCATTACCGTGAATAAGGTATGCTCCTCCGGTATCAAGACCATTGACCTTGCGGTCCAGATGATTCAGACCGGCAGGGCTGAAATCGTCATCGCCGGCGGACAGGAGAGCATGAGCAACTGTCCCTATGTCCTTCCCGACATGCGCTGGGGTTCACGTATGGGATTGCCGAATGGCAAGCTCGTGGATGCAATGGTTCTTGATGGTCTCTGGGACGCCTTCTATAATCGCCACATGGCCATCCACGGCTCTGAGACGTCCGACGAGTTTGGCTTCACCCGCCAGGACCAGGACGAGTGGGCTCTCAAATCCCAGCTCAGCGCCGTTAAGGCGATGAAGGATGGAAAACTGGACGACGAGATTTTCCCCGTGGAGATCAAGAAGGGGAAAGAAGTCATTATTTTTGATAAGGATGAAGGACCAAGGCCGGCGACGACGATCGAAGGTCTGGCGAAGCTGCCCCCGGTCTTCAATCACAAGAGTACCGTAACGGGAGAGCTTGGCAGCGTAACGGCGGGTAACGCCCCCGGCGTCAATGACGGCGGAGACGTTTGCATGCTTATGAGCAAGGAGATGGCCGACAAGCTGGGAATGAAGCCCCTCTTCACGATCCTCGATTACGCCGAAGTCTCCCAGCCGACCAAGGACATCGCCACGGTGCCAGGGCTTTCCATCAAGAAGATTCTCGATCAGAACGATATGACCGTCGATCAGCTCGACGTAATCGAAATCAACGAGGCCTTCGCGGCCGTAGCCATCGTCAGCGCCCGGTCCATTCTGGGAATGAGCAAAGAAGAGATGTACAAAAAGGTGAATCCCAACGGTAGCGCTATTGCCTACGGACATCCCATCGGTGCGACGGGGGCCCGGATTCTTATGACCCTGGCATATGAACTACGACGGCGAGGCGGCGGCATCGGCGTGTGCGGTATCTGTTCCGGCCACGCCCAGGGCGACGCCATGCTGATCAAAGTGGACAAATAAAACTGAATATATTTTTTTGAAAGGAGAAGTAGTTGTATGAGAGAAGCTGTTATTGTAAGCGGCGCCCGGACTGCCGTCGGTGAATTCGGCGGGTCCCTGAAGGGCGTCTCGGTTGTAGAGTTAGGCAGACTGGTTATTAAGGAAGCCATCATCAGGGCAGGCCTCCGCCCGGCCATTACGGACGCCATCAAGGGTTTCCGGCCGACGATCTTTGGCGATTTCGATATGACCGATGTCCAGAAGAAATACTATGCCTACGACAGTTCCCTGACCCCCGTGTATTTTGACGAGGTCATCATGGGTAATGTCCTGAATGCAGGTATAGGTCAGAATCCCCCCCGGCAGGCGGCCATTTTTGCAGGTCTTCCCGAGGAGACGAACGTTTTCACCGTGCAGAAAGTGTGCGCGTCAGGTATGAAGGCGATCGCCCTGGCCGCCCAGGCCATCAATGCAGGTGATGCGGATATCATCGTGGCCGGCGGCATGGAAAACATGAGCAATGTCCCCTACGCCATGGCCGACGCCCGTTGGGGTTACCGCATGAGCATGCCCTACGGTAAGGTAACGGATCTGCTGGTCCATGACGGCCTCTGGGAAATCTTCAACAACTATCATATGGGCAACACGGCGGAAGCCATCGGTGCGAAGTACGGCATTAGCCGGGCCGAGCAGGATCAGATAGCCTATGAGAGCCACAGAAGGGCACGGGCGGCAATCGCCAGCGGCGCTATCGCCGACGAAATCGTTCCCGTAGTCATTCCCCAGCGTAAGGGTGATCCCAAGGTCTTTGCCGTGGATGAGCGTCCCATGGATACGACCCTTGAAAAAATGGCCAAACTCTCGCCGGTCTTCAAGAAGGACGGCACCGTTACGGCAGGAAACGCGTCGGGCATCAATGACGGCGCAACAGCAGTTGTCATCATGAGCGCCGATAAGGCAAAAGAGCTGGGTCTGAAACCTCTGGCCAAGATCAAGGGATACGCTACCGGCGGACTTGATCCTGCTTACATGGGCCTCGGTCCCGTTCCGGCGACGCGGAAACTGTTTAAGAAGCTCGGAATCACGATGAAGGATATCGGGCTTATCGAGCTTAACGAGGCATTTGCTGTTCAGGCTTTGGGATGTGTCAGGGAACTCGACGTGAATCTCGATATCTGCAACATCAACGGCAGCGGTATTTCCATTGGTCACCCCATCGGCAACACCGGCGCGCGGATCACCTACACCCTGGCCATGCAGATGAAGAAGAGGGGCGTGAACCTGGGCCTGGCCTCCCTGTGCATCGGCGGCGGTCAGGGGATGTCCATCGTCCTCGAGGCTGTCTAATTAAGTTGGTTTGATCGGGGCGGCCTCTAAACGGGCCGCCCCTTCATGAACTTTAATCTCATAAGGAGGGTTGAACATGGCAGTAAAAACCTTTGGCGTCATTGGCGCCGGACAGATGGGAAACGGCATCGCCCAGGTGGCGGCATATCCCGGGGGCTTGAATGTCATCATGAACGACATTTCAGATCAGTTTGTGGATAGAGGCTACGACACCATCGCGAAGAACCTCGACCGACTGGTGGCCAAAGAAAAGATCACAGCGGATAAGAAGACGGAGATCCTCAGCCGGATCAAGAAAAGCACGAATCTCGAAGACATGAAGGATGCCGATTTCGTCGTCGAGGCGGCCGTGGAAAGGGAAGATCTGAAACTCGGCATCTTCAGGAAACTCGATGAGTTCTGCAAGCCCGATGTCATCCTGGCTACAAATACCTCATCCATTCCCATCACCCGCATTGCCGGAGCGACCAAGCGAGCTGATAAGGTCATCGGTATGCATTTCATGAATCCCGTTCCGGTTATGAGATTGGTTGAAATCATCCGGGGGTTGGCGACTTCCCAGGCTACCTACGACCTGACGGAAAGCCTTACCAAGCAGTTCGGCAAGGTTCCCGTGGAATGCAACGACTTCCCCGGCTTTATCTCCAACCGTATTCTCATGCCCATGATCAACGAGGCCTTCTGCGCCCTTATGGAAGGTGTGGGCACCCCCAAAGCCATTGACGACATCATGATCCTCGGGATGAATCATCCCATGGGTCCCCTGGCCCTGGCCGATCTTATCGGTCTGGATACTTGCTGGGCTATCATGGATGTCCTTCATAAGGGTTTCGGCGATTCAAAGTACCGTCCCTCGCCGCTGCTTAAGAAATATGTAGATGCCGGCTGGCTTGGCCGGAAAGTCGGCAGAGGCGTTTACGATTACAGCCAGAAATAGGGGAATCCGCATCTTTCGGGATGCTTAGAAAAAAGGGGGTATGAATTAATGGAATATCAGAATCTCTTATTTGACGTGGAAGATGGTGTAGCGACAATCACGTTTAATCGTCCCAAGGCCCTAAATGCGATGAACTCCGTCACCATGAAGGAGCTCTACGATGCGGCCATGCGCTGCCAGACGGATGGGGCCATTAAGGCAATCATCCTTACCGGCGCCGGTGACAAGGCATTTGTGGCCGGAGCGGACATTTCCGAGATGCAGGAGATGCGCCCACAGCAGGCCATGGAATTCATGGAATTGGGTCATGCCACCCTGCGCCTTATCGAGACGATGGGCAAGCCTTCCATCGCGGCGGTCAACGGCTTCGCCTTAGGCGGAGGAACGGAGATCTCGATGGCCTGTGACATGAGGTTTGCTTCCGACAAGGCCCGTTTCGGTCAGCCCGAGATCCTAATCGGCCTGATTCCGGGCTGGGGCGGCACGCAGCGTCTACCGCGCCTCATCGGTGTTGGGAGGGCAAAGGAAATCATCATGGGAGGCGGCCAGCTTGACGCCCAGCGGGCTTATGAAGTCGGATTAGTCAACAAGATTTTCCCGGCGGATCAGTTGATGGCGGAAACAAAGAAATTTGCCGCTAAACTCGCCGGTCTGCCCGGATTTGCCCTGAAAATGGCGAAACACGCCATCGTTTATGGCTATGATCTGGCTTTGGACAACGCGAACAAGCTGGAAGTTGAATGCTGCGCCCAGTGTTTCAGCACCGATGACCAGAAAGAAGGGATGAAGGCGTTCCTGGAAAAGAGGAAGGCGAATTTCAAGGGTTGTTAACAGGCGAAGGGGCATGACGCTCTCCTCTCGATGAGAGGGGGCGTTATCCTTTCCCCCTTGGGGAAATTCTTGAGTTAATTGAGATAACCCCTGTTGGGTGGCATCTTAGTAGTCAGTCAAACAAATATTAGGAGGGATTGTAAATGGCACATTCTACTTGGTTGTATCAAACGCGCGACATTACGTTCCAGATTAAAGAATGGCTCGGCATGGATAAGCTCCTGAACCTTGACGCTTACAAAGAATTCTACGGGATTGACGACATCGATAATTTCCTCGATGTTAACAACAAAATCTGCCGCGACGTGATGTGTCCGGCCAACAAAGACGCCGATGAACCCGGCGCGAAGTATGTAGGCGGTAATGAACATGCCGTTGTCACCCCCGACTCGTTCAAGACTGTTTATAAAACCGTCCAGGAGGCGTCGGTGGCACAGCAGTTTGGTTTCCGCGGCGAAGGTAAAATACCGCTGACTTGGTACGCTCCGATTCTGGAAATGCAGACTGCCGCATCACCGTCGATCGTCATGTTCTGGTGTCTCACCCAGGGTGCTATCACGGTGCTCCAGGAATTCGGCACCAAACAACAACAGGACTTGTTCATGCCCAAGATGATATCCGGTGAATGGTGCGGTACCATGGGCCTGACCGAACCGGGTGCAGGTTCCGAGGTCGGCGCGGTCCAAAGCAAGGCGTTCCCCACCGACACTCCCGGCAAGTATAAGCTCACAGGTACGAAATGTTTCATCACCTCCGGAGACCATGACCTGGCGGAAAACATTATCCACCTGATGCTGGCCAAGACTCCGGGCGCCAAAGAAGGTACCGCCGGCATTTCCCTCTTCCTGGTGCCGAAGTTCTGGGTCAACGAGGACGGCTCTGTGGGCGCCTGGAATGACGTGACCACCATGAATATTGAGCATAAACTGGGAATTCACGGTTCTTCTACCTGTACCCTGTCCATGGGTGAAAACAATAACTGTTACGGCTGGATGGTAGGCGGAAAAGAAGTGGTGGACGGCAGAGGCGTAGGTATGAAGCAGATGTTCGCCTTTATGAACGAAGAACGTCTGAACACCGGACTATTCTCCCTGGGATGCATAGGCGCCGCCTATTATGCATCTCTGGATTATACCAAGATCCGGGTGCAGAGCAAACATTCCACCAATCCCAAGGGACCCAGCGTTCGGATCATCGAACACGAAGATGTCCGCCGCATGTTGTTGTTCCAGAAGTCCATCATGGAGGCCTGCCGGGCGTTGATTTTCCAGTCCTATCTCTACCGCGACCTGTCTGTGGATGCGGCCACGCCGGAGGAGAGGGCCTATTACGATGATATGTTTATGATCAACAACCCGCTGTGTAAGGCCTATGCGTCCGATATGGCGAGGCGCACAACCGAGGAGGCGATCCAGTGCCTCGGCGGCTACGGCTTCATGGAAGAATATGCCCCGGCGGAACTTTACCGGGACGTCGTGATCTACGGCATCTGGGAAGGGACCAACTTCATTCAGGCCCAGGACTATACGGGGCGCAAGTTCACCATGAACGACGGTGCGCCGTTCCGGAAGTGGGTAGCGGAAATCGACGAATTCGTCGCCAGTAAGAAGACCGACGAATTCGCGGCGGAATTCGCAATGATGGCGGATGCCATGGTTGCTTTCAAAGATATCGTGGACATGAATGCGGCCTGGACAGCCGGCGATAAACAGATGAAACAGCTCTTCGCTACCCGGACCATGCATGCAGGGGCGAGAGTTTACTGCGGCAAGCTGTTGCTCGACCAGGCCATCCTGGCGGCCGCTAAGCTCAAAGAACTGGGTGACGACCACTTCGATGCCAATTTCTACAAGGGCAAAATCGCCAGCGCCAAGTTCTATGTCATGAATCATGTTACCGATATCTTCGGATATGAGAAGTCTATGAAGTGCGGCGACCGCAGCTCTATCGACATCCCTGAAGCAAGTTTCATGTAATTCAAGTGAACACTGCTTAAGGGCAGGAATACCCAAGGTGTGAACAGCTAGAGCGGAGTAAAATTCCGCTCTAGCTAATTCTGCGCTAAAAAAGAGTCCAGTTCGGCAAACCAATTTCAACCTTCTTCAAGGCTATTCTGTGGGAAATCGGCAGTAAACACTTTTTTAATGAATTTAAGGGAGGGGGGGTAAAGATTATGAATTTTGGACTGACTGAAGAGCAGCAAATGGTAAAGGATCAGGTAACCAAGTTTGCCGAAACCAGGATCAAGCCAATTGCGGCGGAACTGGATCATACCCATCGTCATCCCGAGGAAATATGCCGGGCCCTTGGTGAGATGGGCGTTATGGGTGTAGCAATTCCCACGGAGTACGGCGGCGCCGGTATGGACATCGTCACCTATGTCCACGCGATGATCGCCATTTCCAAGGCCTGTGCGAGCTGTGGCGTCATTGTCTCCGTGAATAACTCCCTCTATGGATTCCCCGTGAATAGCTTCGGGACGGAGGAGCAGAAGTTAAAGTTCCTCACCCCGGTCGCGAGTGGAAAGGTCGAAGGCTGCTACGCACTGACGGAGGCCGGCGCTGGTTCCGATGCCGGCGCTCTTGCCTGCAAGGCGGAGCTGAAAGGGGACAAGTTCATTGTCAATGGCACCAAGCGTTTCATCACCAATGGCAATGTGGCTCACTATTGCGTGCTGGCAGCGACGACTGATGCGAGCAGGGGCTACAAAGCCGTCATCAACCTGATTGTTGACCTGAAGAATACCCCCGGCTTCTCAACCGGTAAAATCGAGGAGAAGATGGGCATTCTGGCCTCAGGTACGGCTGAACTGGTCTTTGAGGAGGCAGAAGTCCCGGCGGCCAACCTGTTGGGCAAAGAAGGGCAGGGATTCAAACAGATGTTGATGGGACTGGACTGCGGTCGCATCGGCATCGGCTCCCAGGCCTGCGGCATCGGCAAGGCCGCCCTGGAAGACGCCCTGAACTATGCCAAGGAAAGGGTGCAGTTCGGCAAAGCGATTTCCACATTCCAGGCAATTCAGTTCAAACTGGCCGATATGGCCACGGAACTTGACGCGGCGGAACTCCTCCTTCTCAGGGCCGCCTGGCTGGAAGACAATCACCTGGATTACGAAAAGGAATCGGCTATGGCCAAGATGTACGCCTCCGACGTCGCCATGAAGGCGGCTATCGAAGGCGTACAGATCTTCGGTGGTTACGGCTACTGCAAGGAATATCCGGCGGAACGGCACATGAGAGACGCCAAGATCTGCCAGATCTATGAAGGAACCAACGAAATCCAGAGAGTGGTTATTGCCAGAAAACTGCTTAGCATGCGCTAAAGTGAAAAAGTTTGATGTTAACTTGAGAGCGGGGTTCTATTGCCCCACCCACTTTACATTTTAATGAAGAGGAATTATTATGCATCCCGAATTGATCGATACCCTGGTCATACCCAACACGACAAAGATCATATTTCTCATCATGGATGGTCTCGGTGGTCTGCCTGGTCCGGAAGGAATGACCGAGCTGGAAACGGCGCAGACCCCCAATCTGGACGCATTGGCTAAGAAAAGTGTCTGCGGGCTCCTTGACCCCGTCGGCTATGGCATTACGCCGGGAAGCGGTCCCGCCCATTTTGCCCTTTTCGGATATGATCCAGTAAAGAACAATATCGGCCGGGGAATTCTGGAAGGAGCGGGAATCGACTTTCCCATGACGGAGCAGGATCTTCTGATCCGCATCAATTTTGCGACAATCAACAGCGACGGTCTTATTGTGGACCGGCGGGCCGGTCGCATTGACAACGAGACGAATCGCCGAATATGCCAAAAACTGCAGGAAAACATCCCTCTGGATGGAAACGTGGAGATCATTTTCCAGTCCGTGAAGGAGCATCGGGCTGTTCTCGTATTGCGTGGGGATGGTCTTGCCGAGGAGATCCAGGAAACGGATCCCCAACATACAGGCATGGCGCCGCTATCGCCCCGGGCGCTGGTTCCGGAAGCAAAATACACTGAAACCGTACTGAACGGCGTTATTAATCGGGCCAGAGAAGTTTTGTCCGCAGAACCTAAGGCCAACATGATACTCCTGCGGGGATATGCAAAATACCGTAAATATCCCTCTCTGTTTGAGCGGTACCGCCTCAACGCCCTGGCGATTGCCAGCTATCCCATGTATCGCGGCATCGCCCGTCTGTTGGGGATGAATATAGCCCGGCATACTGAAACCGTGGCGGAAGAGATTGCCATCCTTCGGGAGCATTACCAAGATTACGACTACTTTTTCCTCCACGTTAAGGCCACCGATTCCCGGGGTGAGGACGGCAATTTCGACGGCAAGGTAACGGTCATTGAAGAGGTGGACGCACTGTTGCCACAGATTACGGATCTTAAACCCGATGTCCTGGTTGTAACAGGAGACCATTCCACCCCGGCAGTCCTGGCGTCCCATTCCTGGCATCCGGTGCCGGTCATCCTATCCGCGGCGACTTGCCGGCCGGACATGGTTGCATATTTTGCTGAAAGAGACTGTATTCGCGGTGGTCTGGGTCGTATGCCAATGATGTATCTCATGGGCCAGGCACTTGCCCATGCAAAACGCCTGGAAAAATTCGGGGCCTGAAGGAGTAAATTTATTTTGCCATGGACCTCAAGGGGCCTCTGAATAAATATGGGAATCATTAAAAGACTTTCCTGCGTCATGATCAGGTGATATAATATCTTACTATGAAGAGAGAATCGACTGAGTACGCCCTCCATTTAATTGAACATCTGACTAAAATCGGCGTGGCCCTGTCTGCGGAGAGGGATTTGACCAGGCTTCTTGAGCTTATCATCGATGAGGCCCGCAATCTCACCTCGGCAGATGGTGGAACCCTTTATATTATGTCTGATGACGGCCAATTTCTTGATTTTGCAATTGTTCAAAACAAAACCCTGAGCCTTCGGATGGGGGGCGCGGGAGGAGAAATCAACTGGCCGCCCGTAAGACTGACAGATGATCAAAACAGCCGGAATGTCGCCAATGTTTCTGCTTATGCTGCGCTAACAGGTGAAGTTGTCAATATCCCGGATGTATACAATGCGATGGGATTCAATTTCGAAGGCACCCGGGAATTCGACGCCCGGACTGGTTACCGTTCAAAATCCATGCTTGTTGTGCCGATGAGAAATCACGAGCAAGAAATCATCGGCGTCCTGCAACTCTTAAATGCGATGGATGAAGGAACAAATCAAATAATAGATTTTTCCCGGGAAAGCCAGATGATCACGGAGTCGTTTGCTTCCCAGGCGGCGGTGGCCCTTTCTCAAAACAGGCTGATCCTGGACTTGGAAAACCTGCTGGACGCTTTTGTGAAGACCATCGCCATGGCTGTAGACGAGAAATCACCCTATACCGGTGGTCATATGCGACGGGTGGCCGCTATTACGATGGCAATTGCGGACAAGATCAATAAGGCTGATAAAGGCCCTTTTTCCCAGGTGCATTTCAGCGAGGATCAGATGAAGGAACTCCATTTTGCCGCCTGGCTCCATGACCTGGGAAAGATTGCCACGCCCGAATACGTCGTCGATAAGACGACAAAGTTGGAGACCATTTTCGATCGCATGGAGCTTGTGAGAGTCAGGGGACAAATTATCCTGAAGGATCATGATTGTAACTCCTTAAGAAAATCGTTAAAAGCCGATCAGAATGCCAATCATTCTCAAGATAGTGAAGACGACTTCGCCCGACAATTCAGGGAAGATCTAAACTTTCTTGCTGATGTGAACATCGGGGCAAAATTTTTGGGACAAGAAGATCATGCGCGTTTGCAGGCAATCGGGACCAGAAAATGGATCTGCGATGGGCAGATAGAAGCTTTTCTGACAGAAAATGAACTTGAGAATCTTAGCGTGCAGCGAGGAACCCTCACGGATCAGGAGCGAGACATTATCAACAATCATGCCCACGTTACAAGAAAGCTCCTCTCGCAACTCCCCTTTCCAAAAAAGCTGAAAAATGTTCCCGACTTTGCAGGTAGTCACCACGAAAAGCTCAATGGCTCCGGTTATCCCCAGGGTATAAAGGAAGACGAAATCCCCTTGCAGGCGAGGATCCTGGCCTTGGCCGATATATTTGAGGCCTTGACGGCAAAGGATCGACCCTATAAACGAGCCAATACCCTTTCAGAGGCTATTTCCATTCTCAGCGGCATGGTCAAGGCGCGACACATTGATGCGGATATTTTTGAATTGTTTATGGATGAAAGGGTTTATCTCGAATATGCCCACCGGGAAATGCAGCCCCAGCAAATCGATAAAACAGATTTTTCTGCCTGACTTTATTCCGGTTCCAAATCAAAAAAGAAATCGAGGCGGCAGGGAAGAAGCGATGCAGGCTTTTACGGAAATACGTCAAGGAGCCGATGACGAAGCCAACGAAGATAGCGCTTTGATTTGGAACCGGGACTACACAACTCCGTTTGACCTCAAACTTTCTATGGCTGACTCATCGTACCCAAGCGCCTTCAGAATCTCCTGTGTATGTTCCCCAAGGAGCGGTGGCGGGGTCACCAGTCCCGGCTGATCTTGAGAGAACTTAACTGGGAAGGACTGTTGGGGAATATTACCGTCAGTGGGATGAGAGATTTGAAACCACATGCCCCGATGCTTAATTTGCGGGTCTTCCATTGCTTCGGAGAGGGAATTTACCGGAGAGAAGCAGATATCGTATTGACCCAGGACCATCATCCATTCCTCCCGGGTTTTACGCAAGAAGATAACCTTGAGTTCCCGGATTATCTCCGTCTGCCGGGGAAGGGGGGACATCAGATCATCGATCAGATCTTCTCTCCTTAAGCAACGGCAAAGTTCATCCCAGAACTTTTTTTCCAAACATCCGATGGCGATGAATTTTCCGTCTCTTGTTTCATAGATGTTATAGCAGGCATGTCCCCCGCCGAGTCGCGATTCCCCCCGGAGGGGGGCCTTTTGGCTAGCTAGATATTCAGACATCATCAGGGCGAGGAAAGGACTCAGGCCGTCAAGGATGGACACGTCGAGATACTGACCCTTCCCCGTCCTTTCCCGTCGCAGCAGGGCCGCCATAATGCCCAGAGCTGCATTGATTCCTCCCCCCCCGGCGCCGGAAATCATGATGGCCGGGACGATGGGCGGTCTTCCCTTTTCACCCAAAAGATCAAGGATACCCGAGATGGCAAGAATATTGATGTCATGGGCAGGACGCTCGCGATATGGACCAGTCTGGCCGAAGCCGGTCAATGAGCAATAGATCACTTTGGGATTGAGGCTCTGTATGTCTTCATAGGCCAAATCCAATTCTTTCATGGTTCCAGGACGGGCATTCTCGATAATGACATCGGCAGTAGCAGCCATGACGCGGAAAATATCTCTTCCCACGGCCGTCTTGATATTCAGGGTCATACTTTTTTTGTTGCGGTTGAGGATGTGGAAAAAGCTGCCATTGGCGCCGATCAGGGGGGGGGCGCTGCGAAATCCATCTCCCCCCCGGGGATTTTCGATTTTGATTACATCGGCCCCCAAATCGGCCAAAATCTGAGAACAGAGCCCCCCCGGTAACATCTGGGAAAGATCGAGTACTTGCATCCCTTCAAGAGGTAACATACTTATCCCCGATTAAATTATCCATTCAGCAGCATCGCTTCTACTTGTCGGCGAAAATAAGACAAGACGAGATTGACCGGCGCCGGTTATATTGACTATCCCCGCTTCATTTTCCGGAGCATCGCTATAGAGAACGCAAAGTCCGGCGGCATTGCTAATAACTTCATCATTGCCGCCGCCAGGGATCAGGACGAGCGGCCCAGGGGTTTGGGCCATATTTAGGACCGTGTCATTGCCCCTGATTAACTTCTGCAGTGCTTCATTATCCTTATGATTTCTTCCCACAATGATTTTGAGGGATTCACTGATCCGGAAGTGCCGTCCATGCTTGAGCAGTTCAATGTCCCGGAAGTCATGCTCCGGATTTCGGGAAAAGAGATCTTTCAGGCGTTTGGAAAACATGGGGTCTGTCAAAAGACATCCCCCCGCCGGCGGGGGGTAATATTCTACACCATATGCTTTCGCCATCGCCATCTGCACTTTCCTGCCCCTGCCCTGAATGGCCAGTAGGCGTTGCCGGCTGATCTTACCCTCCAGTTCCGGCCTCGTCTCGTCAAGCAGTTGGGCGCTTAGCGGCCTGATGATATAGTCTCCATACCCGGAATTTTTTGCCACGATGTGCAGGGATTGCCTGGTCTGAGACATGGGCCGCTGCCCCAGAACTTCCCCCGTAAAGATAAAATCAGCTCCTGTTTCTCCCATTATTTTTCCCGCGGTGCGAAGCATGAGGGTGTGGCAATCGATGCAGGGATTCATGTTTTTGCCGTAACCGTATCTTGGCGCCTTGAGCATGGCAAGATGCAGATCCGTAATATCGACAACAAGGAGGGGCAACTGGATATGCCTGGCCGTTTCTTGAGCCTTGTGGGCATTAAAAAAGGGGGTTTCAAAAGTTACCCCCTGCACGGAGATGTCTTGATCCTGAATTACTTTTACGGCGAGAATGCTGTCAAGGCCGCCGGAAAATAGAGATATAGCCTTTGATTTCAATATTTTATAACCAATACGCCCATTTTTTCAAAAAGAAAACCATTAATATGCTCATCCAGATCAAAATCTATCAAATACAAAACTTTGTTTTTATCCGGAGAAATCTTCAGTGCCGAAAAAGTTATGGACATCCCTGCACGTTCATTTTTCGCTGACGGAGGAAATGAAAACGAGTTGGCCTCGCAGGGTATATTCAGGGACTTGAACGACTTTTCCAGTACAGATTTTCTTGTTTCTCCCGGTGAGATCATAATGACTTCCGTCCCTTTGGTTCTGAGCAGATTCAGGAATTGATCGGGCAGCCGTTTGGACATGAAGATGAGCTGTTGCTCTCCCCTCCTGACCAGCAGATCAACCTCGATTCTCAGATCAAAACCGTCGCTGGCAGCGTCAAAAATCTTTAATCCAGCATTCCGTTGTGTCTGCATCCCCAGCCTTCGGAAGGAATCATCGGCCAAGTCAATCAATGATGTTGAAATGAGTTTTGAGACCGGTCTAGCCTGAATCGGAGTGGCTAAATCAGGTTTAGCTATTCTTTCCTGGACTACTTCGATGATCTCCCATCCCTTTGCCGCGGCATAGTTTATGAGAGGTTCAGGAAGGCCAGGGATCTCTTCCGCTCTGCTCCAAAGAGCAATGCCATTGGGATAGGTTGTTACTGTGGATGATTTGCGCGTAATAATCCAGGAAGCGGGAATCTGGAGAACCGGTTGCGATCCTATTTTTAAGGGTTGCTCCTGTCGAGTCATGGCATGGGTGCTAGATGCCTGAATGATCAGCTCTAAAAGAATGAGGGATTCCGCTTGAGGATTCACCTTGATGATGGAGTAATGTTTCCAGGTACGATGGACCAGTTCCCTGAGATTGTCGGGTATTTGGTTGCGAAAGTCGATAAAGACAACTTCCCCGCCTGCAAATTCGACCATGGGTATTTTCCGGCAGTCGATGGTAATTTGCCCCATATCGCGCAGGGGAAGGTAATATCTCCCTTGGGATGTAACTGTAGCGCCAACTCGACCAAGGACATTTTTCACCAGCGTCCATTTGAGCTGGTCCGGATACGACAGATCATCTTTCAGTACGCCTGTCTGCGGGGAAAGAGGCGGAGCGCCTGTGGGAGCGGCGTATGTTGAGGAAATTGTAGTAGTTGCCTTGACCGGTAAAATGATTTTTTGCCCCGGGTAAATAAGATTCAGATCCTTGATACGGGGATTATACTTGCGGATGATCAGGTTGCGATGCTTTGTTTCACCTGTTACACGGCGTACAATATCCAAAAGGCTTTCTCCCTTCTTGACCGTGTATACCGTAATACCCGGCCGGGATGGAGCGGATTTCTGAAAAGTAAGATATGCCGTGTCTTCCTTGGCCCATGATGATCCTCCGGCAAGAAAGCAACCGATAAGGAAGATCGTTATGGAAATGAAACGATAAGACATACATGCGCCCTTAATTATGAACAGTCCGACGTTACGCCCTGTTACCTGATTTTCGTAGCGTTGTCAAATGGCCAAAAAAATGCCATGGCTGGGATCAGCCATGGCATTATCTTTAATTCGTTACTAAATCGAGGAGCTTATATTTTATAAACCACTCTTGAAGTCGTCTCTCATGAGCTCGCGGGCGATGATCATGCGGCGAATTTCCGAGGTGCCGGCGCCGATTTCCCACAGTTTCTGATCCAAGAAGTGACGGGAAATTGCGTATTCCGTGCAGTATCCGTAACCACCGAAGATCTGGATGGCGTCGAGGCCGATCTTGGTGCCCATCTCGCCGTTGAACAGCAGGGCGGCAGCGGCCATACGATCAAGGTCGGTTCCCTTTCCGCCGGCTTTGTTGGTCAGGGTGTCGCAATATGCGGCGGCGCTGTAGGCGAGGAACTTGCCAGCTTTGTAACCGCAATACATGTTCGCCAGTTTCTCCTGAATGGACTGGAAGGAGGCGATGGGCTTGCCGAACTGAACTCTTTCCTTTGCATACTTCAGGGAGAGTTCCAGGCAGCTTCTCTGGCCGCCGAGGGTGCAGCCGGACAGGGTGATTCTCTCGGTGCACAGACCGCTGGTGAGAACGGCGACGCCCTTGTTCAGGCCGCCGATGAGGTTCTCTTCGGGGAGTTCCATGTCTTCAAAGGTTACGAGAGCCGTGGGAGAAGTTCTCATGCCCCACTTCTTGATCTTCTCGAACTTTACGCCCTTGACCTTGTCAACTTCGAAGCAGAAAGTGGAAATTCCCTTGGGACCGGCTGCCGGATCAGTCTTGGCGTAAAAAACCATGAACTGGGCTACGGGGCCGTTGGTGATGAAGATCTTGCTGCCGTTGATGATGTACTTGTCACCCTTCTTTTCCGCTTTCGTTGCCATGCTCATGGCGTCGGAACCGGCGTTGGGTTCGGTGATGCCGAGGCAGCCGATCCACTCGCCTGAAACGGCTTTGGGAAGAACATATGCTTTCTGTGCTTCCGTGGCGTTCCTGCGGAAATTGTCGAAGCACAGCGTCTGGCTTGCGCCTACGGTCATCGACAGGGCGTTGCTGACCCGGGCGATAGTCTCGTATGCCAGCAGGGTTTCTACGTAACCCAGACCGGCGCCGCCGTATTTCTCGTCAAATACGATGCCGTTGATACCGAGTTCGCCCGTCTGCTTGAACAGATCCTTGGGCATTTCATCGATCTCATACATGTGTTCCATCTGCGGTTCGAGCCAAGTATTTGCCCATTTTAAAACTGAATCCTCGAGCATCCTTTGCTCATCTGTAAATGTAAAATCTAACGCCATACCACTACCTCCCTTTCGAATAGTATTTATATAACCTGACGCGAGCAATCTCACAACTTCGGGTTTAGCCTAGGCAAACCCAAGTAAGGTGAGTTCATCCCGCATGTTGGTTACGACCAGCATGTCATCTCAGGAATAATCAAGAAGCAATATTCTGAAGAAAATAAGGTCGAAAACGCGATGGGTGTATATATGAAAGAAGGCTGAGTGTCAAGGTGTTTTCTGAGAAAATTCGAGGTTGCAAGGAAGGTGGGAATTGATATAAGGCTATGTTCGTAATTGGAAGAGTGAAAATGTGTGAGGGGAGCAGAAAATGGGGGACAAGGGGCAGGAATCTTTTATTAAAGAGATGCAAACCAGGTTCGACAAAAAATTGCGGGAACATGAGATCAGCGTCATTGAACACTGGCGTGAACAGTTGACGAGGATCCTGGCGATGAAGCCGGAAGGCGTCGGGGCTCTCCAGACACAGATTAAAAAGGTGGCGGATATGATGAACAACCGCATTATGAATATGAAAAGGAATCCGAATGATTAAAGAATCACCGCTCCACATATAATTATGAAAGATATCGCGAATTTTCTCTTCGAAGTTGGCATGCTGCAAAAGACCCCCCGTTCGGGATACCAGTTTCTAGGTTCCGGCTGTGAGTCGGTAGCCGAGCACATCCTGAGAACAATATTTATCGGCTACACCCTTTGCCAGCTTGATGGTCAAGCCAATGAACATCGGGTGCTCAAGATTTGTCTTGTCCATGATCTGCCGGAAGCGAGAACCGGGGACATGAATTACGTGAATAAAAAATACGTCGCCGTCAATGAAAAAAAGGCTGTTGAGGAACTGACGGAAACGCTGTTTTTCGGCGATGATATTGCGTCTGCCATTTCTGAATTTAACGAGAAAAAGACCAGGGAGGCGCACATTGCCCATGATGCCGATCAGTTGGCCTTGATCGTACAATTGAAAGAATATGGTGATTTGGGAAACAAATACAGTCAGGAATGGATTTCCTTCGCCGTAAAGCGACTTTGTACGGAGAATGCAAAAAAACTCGCCGACAGCATTTTAAAAACAGATTCTTCTGCCTGGTGGTTCAAAGATAAGGGAGACTGGTGGGTCAATGGCAATAACAACAAAGAATCTTAAAGTGACATGCGGATATGATCGCGGTCATCATGGGACATGGTTTATATGTGCGGCCCTTTGTCTCGTACTATTCATGGTTGCGAGCCTCTCGTCTTGTGCCGGGTCGCAAAAGAGAAAGGAACTGGCTGAAAACCATTTGAATATCGGTAAGGCCTACGTGGAGGGGGGAGATTACACCGCGGCCATTAAGGAACTCCTGGAAGCGGAAAAATATGCACAAGGAAACCCCAAAATCCATTATTATCTGGCGGTTGCCTATTTCGGAAAGGGATACAGCGAAAAAGCCGTCGAGGAATGCGAAAAAGCTGTCAGTCTCAAGCCTGATTACTCTACAGCTTATCATTTCCTGGGGATTCTTTATTATGACCGCGGGCAGTATGACAAGGCGATAGCAGCTTTTAACAGCGCCCTGACCGATATCCTCTATGAGACCCCCGATCTGTCCCTGTACAATATGGGTAGGGCTTATGCAAGCAAAGGCGACAACCAGCGGGCATTAACGAAATACCAGGAGGCCGCCGTAAAGACCACCAGGCCTGAACTCATTCCCCTGATAGAAAAGGAAATGGGAAAGGCCAGTTATGCCCAAGGCGACATCGACGGTGCTATAAGTCATTTCAAGAAATCAACGGAGTTGGTCCCCAACCTTGTTGAATCTTATTTTTGGCTCGGTGAGTGCTATTCAAAGCAGAAGAGAATCTCGGAGGCGAGGCGGGCCTATGAAATGGTAGTCAAGCTTGCCCCAGCTTCAGATTTCGGTCTGAAGGCTAAACAGGCCCTGAAATTGATCAATATTTGACGGATTCGTAAAAAGCCATCTTTCCTTGACAGCAATAGCAAAATAACCTACGCTCACCGACCATTTTGAAAAGGGAGATCTTCATGGCCTCAAAGAAGCAGCGAAGAACAGCTACGGTCAAAACCAAGCAGCAAAAGAAAACGATGAAGAAGTCGGTTCTTATTGCTGTCATTACTATCTTGGTAGGGTTCCTGATATTTTTCTTTCTGACCCTGTTTGATTATGTTTATCCACCCGTTGACGGTCAGGGTAAAATTGCTAAAAAGAAAGACAAGCAAGAAGTCACAGTTTATTTTTCCGACGCCAATGAGCGCTTCCTTGTCCCGGAGAAGAGGTATGTTCCCAAAGAGGATACCCCTTCCGCCCAAGCTCGGGAGTTGGTGAAAGTGCTTTTGGATGGGTCAAGGACGGGTTTTGTGAATACCTTTCCTGAAAAAGTCGAACTGACAAATATCAAGATCGATGACGGGACAGCCTATGTCAGTTTCAATAAGAACCTCATAAAAAATCATCCCGGTGGCAGTGCCAGTGAGATGGCGACAATATATTCCTTAACCAATACTCTGACAACAAATGTACCCAACATAAAAAAGGTTAAGCTTATGGTTGCCGGCAAAGAAATAGAATCCATCAAGGGACACATCGATACCCGGCAAGCCTTTAGCGCCAACAAAGAATTAATCGTTCAAGCGGCAAAAGAAGAGAAGTAGGAAATAGATTTATGCCCCCCAAATCCAAACTGGCCAGAATCAGAAATATCGGGATTGTCGCCCATATTGACGCCGGCAAAACAACCGTAACGGAAAGGGTGTTATATTATACCGGCAGGTCTCATAAAATGGGCGAGGTCCACGATGGGGAAGCGGTTATGGACTGGATGCCCCAGGAACAGGAGCGGGGAATCACGATCACCTCAGCTGTTACGGCCTGCAATTGGCAAGATTACGATATTCATATCATTGATACCCCTGGCCATGTGGATTTCACAATTGAAGTCGAAAGGTGCCTGCGTGTCCTTGACGGGGCCGTAGTTGTTTTCTGCGCTGTTGGGGGGGTCGAGCCCCAGTCGGAGACGGTCTGGCATCAAGCCGATAAATATGGCGTCCCCAAAATAGCCTTTATTAATAAAATGGACAGAGTAGGCGCTAATTACTTTGGAACCATCGAAATGATGCGCCGAAGATTCAATTCCACGCCTCTGCCAGTTCAGATACCCCTGGGTGAAGAAGACCAGTTCCGGGGCGCTATTGATTTGATTGGGAACAGGGTCATTACCTGGGACAATACCTCGCTGGGGGCTACATATTCACTGTCGGATGTGCCGCAGGATATGCAGCCCCGAGTTCGTGAGTACAGAGACAAGTTGATAGAAACCATCGCCGATCTGGACGACAATATTGCCGAAAAGTATCTGGGGGGAGTAGATATAACTGCAGCGGAATTGACCGAAGCCATTCGGAAGGCCACCCTTTCCCTGCAGGTGGTTCCTGTAATGTGTGGATCTGCCCTGAAAAACAAAGGCATCCAGCCCGTTCTCGATGCAGTAATCTCCTTTTTGCCGTCCCCTGAAGATGTCCCACCGATCAAAGGAATAAATCCTATTACCAAGTTGGAAGAGGAGAGAACCAGCGATACCCGGGGACCCCTCGCAGCCCTCATATTCAAGATCATGCAGGATGAGGGCAGGAAACTGTCTTACCTGCGGATCTATTCAGGACAGATAAAGGCGGGGGATGATCTCTACAATGTCTCGAAGGGCAGGAAGGAGAAGGCATCCCGGCTGTTGAAGATGCACGCCAACAAACGGGAGAGGCTAGATCAGGCCCAGGCAGGTGATCTCATTGCCGTTATGGGTTTGAAAGAAGGAAAGACAGGAGATACTATCTGTGATGAGACGCATCCAATTCTCCTGGAATCCATGGATTTTTATGAACCAGTGATCAGTCAGGCCATTGAAGCCAAAACTCCGGCTGATCAGGAAAGAGTATCCCTGGCGCTCATCAAGCTGATGGAAGAAGATCCTACCTTGCGCTTGAAATATGATGATGAGACTGCACAAACGGTATTATCCGGAATGGGAGAACTGCATCTGGAGATCGTGATCGACCGCCTGCAGCGGGAATTTAATGCCCATGTCAATATTGGCAAACCCCGGGTTGTTTACCGGGAGACCATCCAATCGTCTGTGGAGGTGGAAGGACGTTTCGAGCGGGAACTCGGAGAGCGAAGACATTTTGGTCATGTCTCACTGCAACTGCAACCCAGGGAGCGGGGAACTGGAAACGCCTATGTGGCGACCATTGATGCGGCAATGATCCCTGAGGAATTTCATTCTGCCATAGGGGAAGGTATCCAGGAAGCCATCATGAGCGGCGTCCTCTCCGGCTATCCCGTTGTTGATGTGGAAGTCATCGTAAAGGGCGGGTCCTTCAAAGATGGCGAGTCATCTGCCCTGGGATATAAAATTGCCGCTTCCACTGCCTTTCGAGATGGTTGTTCCCAGGGGAACCCTCTGTTGCTGGAACCCATAATGGTAGTGGATATTCTCACACCCAGTGAATTTATGGGAGATGTTATCGGTGACATCAACGCCCGGCGCGGGGAGATCCAGTCCATAAACCCCAAGGGTCCCGTAAGTGAAATCCAGGCGAAGGTTCCTCTCAAGGCTCTCTTCGGCTATTCGACGGATCTTCGCTCGGCAACCCAGGGGCGGGCAATCTTTTCCATGCATTTTCTCGTCTATGACAAGGCATAACTATGGGGCAGATGAGGCATATTCGGCACTTCATTAAGATCCTGTCCGGTATCTACCATAAAACCATTGTTCAAGTAGCGGCTGTTACCCTGGCAATTCTCTTTATGAGCGCCGTGGCGGTCCATTATTTCGAAAACATCCAGTCCGGTTCCAATATCAACACCGTTTGGGATGGTGTCTGGTGGGCCATTGTGACCATGGGGACGGTCGGTTATGGAGATAAGTATCCCGTCACCACAGGTGGGAGAATGGTGGGGATCTTTCTCATTTTCACGGGAGTAGGTCTGATGTCGCTATTTACCGCAACCATTGCGTCGACCTTTGTCGAAAGAAGAATGAAGGAGGGCAGGGGATTGGAAACTATCAAAGCTAAGGAACATATAATTATCTGTGGATGGAACCAGCATACGGATGCCGTCATTCAGGGTCTCACGACCTATGGCGCCATGAGTGAAAAGGTCATTGTGTTGGTCAACGAATTGACCGTGGATGAGATCGAGACCATTCGTCCTAAATACAGCCGTTACAACCTGAAATTTCTGCGGGGTGATTATGTCCATGAGGAGGTTTTGCTGCGGGCTAATGTTTCCCAGGCCATGTTTGTTTTGATCATGGCTGATCAGTCGGGCGGGCATCCCCGTGAGCGCAGCGATGAGAGGACCGCTCTGGCGGCCTTGACCGTAAAATCACTTGCTCCTCAT